>Ga0209631_10000479_pt1 | contig 54303 bp, 48 predicted proteins | sample COG_08_FD_184752 | JGI IMG/M metagenome (GOLD analysis project Ga0209631, IMG submission 184752) | Pelagic Microbial community sample from North Sea - COGITO 998_met_08 (SPAdes) (version 2) | ecosystem: Environmental > Aquatic > Marine > Neritic zone/Coastal water | place: Helgoland, sampling... | reverse complement strand
GATTTGTTTTGGTATAAGTTTGACAATGGTATTTATTTCAAACCTGAGTATATGGATAAACAAAGTCAAGATGTAAGATATCTCAAAATTGATGCAAGACGAAGTTTTAAAGATTGGTCTTTTGGTTTTACAAGTCGTAACACAAATAAAGATGTATTCAGTAGAAACTTCGTAACATTCGTATCCTTTGGTATGTCTAAAAAGAAAAAGTATTACAATGATAAAATAGAAGTTGAGGCTACATTTGATGGGTATTTTCCACCAAACGAAGAAGATGGTAGAGATGTATTTGAATTTGAAGATAAATTCAAAGTATCATATAAAATAACAGAGAAACTTAGGTTGTATAACGTAGGTGAAATATCCAAACTTCAAGGTAACGAATTTTATAAGGCTAAGATAGGTTTTGAATATTCTTTGTAATTGATTATATTTATTAGTATCTAATGGAGAACTCATGTGGGTGAAAAAGATTTGGTAACTAAAGATGCTAGACAAAATCAAAAACATTTTATAAATGTAAAATTAGTAGATCTAATTGAATACAGACAATCACGAAAGTGGTATGTTAGTATTGCTGTTGTAGGTATGTTTGCTGTAATACTCATACTTATGATTTATTTTATGAGCCAAGGTAAAGATGTTACCGATGGATGGAAGGAAATTCTCTTACTAATGTTAGGTGGATTTGTTGGTTCATTTGCTAAGGTAATAGACTTCTGGTTCAATAATCAAGAGAATGATAATAAACTCTTAGAACACGCAGACGACTAATGAATATTGCTACGTTAGCTGGTCATCTAGCATTTGGACTCATTGGTTTTTCATTCTTAGTCAAAGATATATTTTGGCTTAGAATGGTATCTATAGCTGCGAGTTTATTCTCAGTATTTTATAACTACACCATTCCAACTGAACCAATGTGGTTAGCTATCAATTGGAACTTTATTTTTATCGCAGTAAATGCTTATCATATAGGAGTTATTTTATATGAGAAGCGAGCGGTAAAGATGGACTCTAAAAACGAAGAGTTATACCAAACCTTATTTAGTGAGATGACTCCAGTAGAATATCTAAAAGTTAGTAGAGCAGCTAAATGGGAGACAGTAAAATCAGGAGAACGGCTCATAACACAAGGTATGCCAGTTCCTGATTTGTATCTTATATATAATGGTACAGTAGATGTATTGGTTGATAACAGCACAATAGCTCAACTAAAAGATGGAGAGTTTGTTGGTGAGATGTCTTTCCTCACAGAAAAAGTAGCTACAGCAACCTGTAAAGTAAAATACGATGCAATATGTTTGGTTTGGAAACAAAGAGAATTTAAGGAATTACTAAAGCGTAATCCGTCACTATACTTTACTATACAATCTGTATTATCAGCGCAGGTATCAGATAAGTTAGTAAGTAGTACAAAGAAATAGGAGATAATAATGTTGACTAAATTTGACGATATAATAGAAGTAGTATTACACCACGAAGGTGGTTATGTAAATGACCCAAAAGATCCTGGCGGAGAGACTAATTTTGGTATAGCTAAAAGAAGTCATCCTGATGTGGATATAAAAAATCTAACCAAAGAAGGTGCTAAAGAAATTTATTATGAAACATATTGGTGTGATAATAAAGTACCTCATATGCCAGAAAACCTAAAGCATATTTACTTTGATATGTGTGTTAACCAAGGTAGAGGGCGAGCAGTAAAGATATTACAGATAGCAGCTAACGCTAAAGGAGCAGATTTGAAAGTAGATGGTGGTATGGGTCCTAAAACTATCGCTGCTATGAGTGGAGTTGAGTTGGATAGAGTGAGAGCATATCGTGTTAAGTACTATGCTGATTTAGTTACCCGTAAACCAGATTTAGAAAAATTTTACTTTGGGTGGTTCAGAAGAGCACTGGAAGTTTAATAAAAAAATAATTGTATATAAATAAAGTTTATGATATTTATATATAAGTTTCATACATACCAAAAGGATGGGGAGCATAGATAGATAACAGGGGACAACAATTGTTTCAGACAGTGATGAGATACCCGCTCTACTTTTGGGAAGTATGACAAAAGAATTATGTTGCTCTATAAGAGAACATATGTAAAACGAATATCAAGGTTCAAATGAAATTGATATTCATAGTTGACTAATGTAACTAAAATAGGAGAAATAAAATGACTAAAGTTACTTTACACGGAATACCCGTAATCGATAGAGATTCCTTTCTAACACCCTTTGACAAAATGTTTGATGACATCATAGGAAAATCATTTCCTGAAATCAACAAGCAAGTCGGAGTAAATCCTTTTCAAGGTACAGCATACCCAAAAGTAAATGTATATGAATTTGATGAAAAGGTAGCCGTAATTGCTGAAATACCTGGTCTTGATAAGAAAGACCTAAATGTTGAAGTTGAGGATGGCGTACTTACTATAGCTGGTGAAAAGCATAACGGATTAATTGATGAAGCTAAAGCTAAAGTTCTCAGAAGAGAATTGAAGCAATCATCTTTCAAACGATCTTTTACCTTGGGTGATCTATTAGATGGGGAAAGTATTACAGCAGACTTCAAAGATGGCATTCTATCCGTAGATATACCAAAGATAGAGCCCGAACTCCCAAAGAAGAATATTGTCAAAATTAGGTAATAAACTTATTACCTTAGGCAATGACCTGTATATCGTTCTTGGAACGGTATCGGCATCTTCTGGTTTTACTGGTGAAAAAATTAAAAGTATGTGGAGATTAGCTGATACCGTTCTAAAGAACGGCTCAAATCACGATGAATTATATGTTTGTCAAAAAATACAAGAAGCTGAATATTTGGACATTAATTAGGTTTTACATATTTATTACTAATAAATAGGAGATTACCCGATGTTTGAATCATCAAAATCATTTCATAAGTTAGTAGGATTTTCAGCATTAGCAATAGCTGGGAGCGCTGCTTTCTTTTCGGTTTTTGGGTTATCAAAATTATTTGCTGGTGCTCAATTTGCTGTAGTTATAATGGCTGGTTCATTAGAATTTGGTAAGTTAGTAGCAGCATCGTTTTTATATAGATATTGGGAAAGAATCAATATCATGCATAAAACTTATATGACAATAGCAACCATCATACTCGTACTGATAACATCTGCTGGCATATTTGGATTTTTATCCAATGCTTATCAAGGTGCTACAGTAGGATTTGAAAAGGAATCTACTGCATTGATATATAAGGAAGATAGGTTAGACCAATTACAAGATGACAAAAAATTTCTGAAAGAGGAATTAGAAGCAGCTGTAAGTGAACTACCTGAAAACTATCGTACTGCTAAAAGAAAACTAAGAGAAGAGTATCAACCAAAAATAAATCAAATCAATACTGATATGATGAATTTGAAGTCTGATATTGGAGATTTAAAAATAGCACTAGTAGAAACAGGAGTAGAAGTAGGACCAGCTATTTATTTAGCTAGGGTATTCGACACCGATGTAGATACAGTAGTGAAATTTTTTATCTTTGTTCTTATCTTTGTTTTTGATCCAATGGCAGTTCTTTTTGTTATTAGTTACAATGTTATTTTAGAAAAAGATAATATTACACCTACACCAAAAAAGAAAAATAAAAAAAGATGGTGGGAAGTATATGGTGAAAGTGCTAAACAAAAAAAGAAAGAATGGAAAGATAACATAAAATCTACAGTTAGTAACGATGAACGATTCGATACAAAACCTAAAGAAGACCCTGTCCAATCAAGACAAGGAAGAAAAATAATATAAAAAAAACTGGAAATAAATGCATAAAGTCCTTGACTTGCATTGCATTTTAATGTTAGCTTTAGACATAATGCGGAGACAATATATGATAAAAACAAAAACAGCAATTACTGCTGTAGTAGCAGTAACTTTAGTAAACGGAATTTTTTCGACTAATATGTTTGAGTCTTACAAAAATATGTACTCAGGTAAGATAGAACATTTAGAGAAAGAAAATCAGATTCTAAAAGATGAACTATCTCATTATGATGAATATGGTATTGTAGTAGATGTAACTATGTATCAACCAAATACTATTCAATGTGATGATACGCCAGACGTTACTGCTGATGGAACTAAGATTCGTATCAGTAAAGCATCAGATTATAAGTTTGTTGCTTTATCCCGTAACTTACTAAAACGATGGGGTGGGCCTTTTGATTATGGTGATTTTATATTACTCAAAGGTGCTGACAAAAAAAGTGGTGTATACCAAGTAAGAGATACTATGAATCCTAAATGGGTAAATGTAGTAGATATTTTAGAATCAGAGCATGTAGAACCTTACAAATATACAGATGCTCATATATTTAAATTGAACTGGATAACAAACAAAAAGGAAACAACGAATGGCTAAAAGTACATTTGAAAAGAACGGTGGTTACTTCATTGATGGAGTAGCGTATATGGATTGCAAAGTAACAGGTGAGCCTGTTGCTAATGTGAGTACAGAAGCAGCATCTGTAATAGGTAGTAGGGCTGTGATGGGTATGGTAGGAATGCCAGACGAACCTAAACAAAAAGTATCAACCGGCAGACCTGCTGGCTGGCATTTTATGAATGAGTTCGTAGATAAAGATGGTAATGTGTTTCATAAAGGTAAAGAACAAAAAAAGTTGAAAGGTACTTTACCACCTACTAAGGTGAAACCGGCTAAGAAAAAAACAAAACGTAGGACTAAACAAGAAATACTTGTTGCTAGACAGGCTGAAAAGAAAGCTGCTTTGAAGAAAGCTGTACAACAACAGAAGGACTTTATCAATCATAAACTTGGTAAGTAATGTTATCAGAGGACTTTCTGTTGGAAAGAGGGTATTGTTGTGGGCACGGATGTTTGATGTGCCCATACATCCCAAAACATAAAAAGGATAATACAGTAGTTATGAAAAAAGTTATAGATTGTTATCAAAATGAAAATCCAATAATAAATAAAGAACTCAGAGAAGTATCAGTAAACGAAGGCTTAGAAATTGCTACTGAACTATTTCAGATACTAAATAAAAGAGGAGATGGTATAGGACTGGCAGCTAATCAAGTTGGTATTGATGCTCAAGTAGCTGTAGTAAATGTTATTGAACCATTGATTCTAATCAATCCAAAAATAATTATAAAAGAAAATGAGATACCTTATTACGAAGGATGTTTATCTTTTCCTAAACAAGGTATTCATACTAAAAGATATAGAGATATAGTTGTAACCTCCACGCAAACAGACGCTAAGTTAGTATTTGGTGGCTCTGATGATGAGAAGGTAATATTAGAGTCTGTGTGTGTCCAACACGAAATAGACCATCTTATGGGTAAAACAATTCATGATAGACAAGTAGATACTACTTATGTTGCTGAAAAGAAACCAGGACGTAACGAACCTTGTCATTGTGGTTCAGGAAAAAAATATAAAAAATGTTGTATCAGTTAGAATTATTTGATATAGATAAAAGTGATTTACAAGTAAAGGATGAAGTAAATGTCTATTTAGATTATTTACAAACGCCAAACGAAGCATTTAGTGGAATGCCAGTATGTCCTTTTCTAAAAGCTGAATTACAAAGTTATAAACTTATGATAGAGGTTTGGAGACCTGGTGAAAAACCACTAAACGAATTATGGAGAAAGTTCTTCGATTCAGATTTTACTTCAGCAGTATTTATATGTATGGATACAGAAGAACTAAAATGGAAAGATGTACCAAGAGATTCTTATCAGAAAAGTATACAAGGATTTCTAAAGAATTGGTCTGATGAAAGTAGAAAATATAAAGCAATATTATTTTCACCTTTTGAAGAAAGAACAGCAGCTGGTGAGTCTACTAGAAAAAAGTCGCCATACTTTCTTATAAATGTAGCTACAAGAGAAGAGTTACATTTATCACATACAAAATTATTAGACAGTAAATATTTCGATAACTTCTCAGAAGAGGAATTGAAAAAACTAAAAGTCAAAAAGGATAAAAAATGAAAAGAATAAATCTAACAGTAATTCATATAATAATTGCTTTAGTAGCAGTAATGTTTGGTAGTCTAAAGGGACAGCAAAATCCTATATTACTATCAGAGAAGCCTGAAATAATAGCGTACAGATTAGTTCCGTCTTGGGACGTTCATTGTCAAATAAAAATAGAAATTGTAGAGGGGTTAGGTTGGGACAATCTACATAAACCTCAAATGGAAGAGACTATGGAAGTTATTATGGATAGAATAGTATTTGAAGAAACCAATAGATATGCTATGAGAGAAATGTTTTATGTAGACAATAAACCTTATTATTTAGTTAGATTACCTTTTACGGATGGACAACAATGGGCAGACTAGGAAAGTGGGATACGGTTGAACGTAAAAAAAGAATAAAAACTTATTCAAAACAAGACGAATTTTTTGATTATTTGAAAATAGCATTATACTTATTATTGACATATCTATATTTTCATTTTATAATAATGGGATGGCATTTATGATTACAAAAAGATACATAGAAAGTATCATAAAAGATTTAGATATAGGGATGTATCTTCTAAAGATACAGTTCTATTTAGCATTAGTATTTAGTTATATTGCTAAATCTATATACTCTATATTTTTTTATAAACAAAAGAAAAAGAAAGATTATGAAGAAGAATTATTTATCTAATAAATACTTTATTTTAGCAAAGTCATTTCTGTATGGCATGGGTACATTTGTATTAGTTGGATTTTTACTTAGCTTACCTATGATGCTTTTATGGAATTGGCTAATGCCATTTATATTTGGATTACCAGAACTCACTATACTACAGACATTTGGATTTTCTATGTTGGTAAATATGTTTACAACAAAGTTAGACATAAATACTGATGTAACGGGTGGGGTATCTAATTTATCAAACATACCATCTCTTGCAAAAAAATATTTTGATTTACGAAATGATTTAGAAGAAAAATTGACTAAGTAACATATTTATATCCATCAAGTCGGAGAAATGTAATATGGATATGGATTGGATACTAAACACATTGAAAGAAGCTAGAGATGACGAAGATTGGGATTTAGTAAGAGAAGTGATTTCTTATATTGAACAATATTCAGAAATGGCTGATGAATCTTGGATGGGCGAGTAGAAATATAATTACCACTTTAGCCAGAGGGAAGTTAGTGGATAAAGAAACTGCCAGTTAGTCTATCTGAACAAATAGGCCTATGGTTGGTTACTGGTGACTACCGAACGTGGAACCAGGCTAAAATTACAGGAGATATAAATGGGAACAATGCTACTAATATTCGTAATATTTCATTGTGTTTTTATGTCATTACTTTTTATTTATATGGATGACTAATGGCTAGTATATTATTACCACCAGCAATAGCAGCTAAAGGATTTATTGATGCGGCTATACCAATCAATGTTACTGCTACAGCTGCTTTGGCTGGATATGGAGCTGCTATCGTACCAGCAGTTACAGCTATAACATCCGCTGGTACATCAATTGGAATTATACAGACTACTCTTTTACCAAGCGGAGCAATACAACCACCAGCTAAAATTGGACTAAATACTACAGCAACTATTTTAGCTCAGATAGCTACTATACAAGGAACCATAGTCGCTACTATACCACAATCTGTTGCTGTTGCGGGAGCACCATCACCATCATTTCCAGCATCAGCCGCTTTAGTCGGAACACAATTAGCAACATTATCGGCTGCTATACTCACTACTCTAATAACACCACAAACAGTATAAAAAATAAAAAAATCTGGACTTTTTGCTTGTATCTTAGCAAATTTATTCGTAGCTTTATATGTTATGAAAGGGATAAATATGAAAGATAAAAAAACAATAATATTTGATTTGGATGGGACTCTTGCTGATATCGATATTCGTAGGGATAAATCTCTCAAACCTAATGGTAAATTAGATTGGAAGATATTTGCTTCACCTACTTCTATTATGGATTGGGATAAACCAAATTTACCAGTAATCAAAATGGCTCAAATGTTCAAAGCTGATGGATTCAAAATTGTAATCTTCTCAGGTAGAAATGATAGGGCTTTCTATGCTACTAAAGATTGGTTGAAAATTCACAATGTACCATTTGATTTGTTAGTGATGAGGCCTGATAAGTTCAAAGCTGATTCATGGCCAATTGCTATTGGAAATCCAGCTACTAAAGCTATGAGATTTATGCCTGATGAAATCCTAAAGAAATCTATGTTAGATACCTTTGTTGATATCAATGATGTTTTTCTTGTCGTTGATGATAGAGATAAGGTTGTGAAGATGTGGAGAGATTTGGGATTGAATACATTTCAAGTTGCTCCTGGTGATTTTTGATGCCGTACTTTTTACTAAAAATTTTTTGGTGGTTTGATGGCATCATCTCACTATTTAAAAATGTAATCTTTATGATGATGTATAAGAGACATCTAAAAAAGCGAATAGAAAAAAATAACTTTGGAAGAAGAGAGGAATGGTAATGAATATAGGATATGCTTGTATCAACATGCAATTGTCGTACCCACAAAAATATGGTGGTCAACCTAAAGGTGTAAAGCCGATAACTACTGGTAGGAGTATGATAAAACGAACATTTCTATCTAAGGGTGTAGACTATGCTAGTGAACTTACACTAGCCAATGCTATGGACTTAGATAAGATTATGGATTGGAATATACTGAATGGGTACAATTTCTTTCGTATCACATCAGGCCTCGCACCTTGGAAGTCTGAGTATGAATGGGATGACTTGAAAGATATTGAAAAGATTAGACAATACTTACACTCTGCTGGCGTGAAAGCTAAAACTCATAATATTCGTATCACATCTCATCCAGGTCCTTTCAATGTACTTACATCGCCACATCCGCATGTAGTTGAAAATTGTATTGGTGATTTGACTGACCATGCTGCTACATTTGATATGATGGGACTAAGTGAGACGCCATACAACAAAATCAATATTCATATTGGCGGTGCTTATGGAGATAAAGAATCAGCTATGAAGAGATTCTGTGAAAACTTCAAAATGTTACCAAAATCTGTACAGAGTAGACTAACAGTAGAAAACGATGACAAAGCTAGTATGTATTCAGTTAGGGATTTGTATGATGGTGTTTACAAAGTAATTGGTATTCCTATCGTATTTGATTACCACCACCATCAGTTTTGTACAGGCGATTTATCAGAACAACAAGCTTTGGAGTTGGCTATATCAACTTGGCCTGATGGTATCACACCAGCTACTCACTATTCAGAGAGTAGACGAGATGAACAGAAAGATGAGACTATCAGAGTTCAAGCTCATTCAGATTATGTTTTACAAAAAATCAATACTTATGGTAATGAGATTGATGTTATGGTAGAAGCTAAACACAAAGAACTAGCAGTAGAAAAATATAAGGAATTACATATGGGGCTGTAGCTCAGTTGGGAGAGCGCTTCCCTTGCACGGAAGAAGTCGCAGGTTCGATCCCTGTCAGCTCCACATATTATGTGGTATAAAATAAAAGCAAAAGATATGTCGTTAGGTAAACCAAATGGAATAGTTGTTACATTTTCTATTTGGGCTGATGATGAAAAGAAACTCAGTAAGATATTAGCTGATAAAAATTGTGTTGATATTAGTATATTAGATAGTACAGAAGAAGAGTGGACTCCTGAATGGGCTGATTCAGTAGATGAAAATTCGGTTATTGAGATGATACCAGACCCAAAAGATATACCTAATATTGAAAGTGAAAATCCCTTTTGGTAAATAAATGAGCTTTTCTGGAATAAAAGTATGCCGATACTGCAATTTCTCACTCCATGGATCATGTAAACACAAATGAGTGAGTATAAAAAAAGATCAATAAATCTGGACTTTTTACTTGTATATATGCTCAAAAATGTGTAGCTTTATATATAATGAAAGAGGAAAATAAAATGAATAAGAATCAAATCGAAACAGACATCAATTATCATATTTCTATGGTATATGAATTGGCTTCAAATATGGGAGTAAGTAACCCATTTGATAAATATAAATTTAGAGAACTTCAGGTTGGTTCTATTTTAGGACATGAGGTTTTCGAAGGTGCTTCTAATGGTGGAGACAATGATGAGACATTTGGTGCTGATGCTCATGAAGCAGATGGTTCTAAAGCTGAGTATAAGTCTGTAACTTTGGATAAGAAAGAGTTAGATAAGTTCTTAGGTAACAATGTTCGTGGAACTACTTTGAAAGCAGCTGGTGTCTATAATGGTGCTTACTCTGCTGAAAGTATCAATAGGTATAGAGAATGTAACCACTACTTCTCACTTCATTATGGTGGTGATGTTGTCGCTATTGTAAAAGTAGACACAACTTATGTATGTGATACTTTGATGGCTAATAACAATAAGAGAGAAGAAAAGACTATGAAGTTGATTGCTGAAGGTGCTAAGAAACTTCCAACTACTAATTGTAACTCTGTATCAGTTGAGGTTGTTGATTCAAACCCAATTATAGAGTTTGTCTATGTAAATGAGAAATACTAAAAATAAAATTGTATTTCAGGTATTATATAGATATATATTATTGCGGGTGAAGTGTTATAGGAAACACACTTCGATACCATCGAAGAGATGTAGGTTCGACTCCCACCACCCGCTCAAACTTTCGGCCATCAAAGGCTATTTACTAATTACTAATTGAATATTTATAGGAAAATGTTATGAGTTTCACCGACTTTTTTGACGAACCCAAGTTTGACTTCGAAGCTGAACGTAAGAAGTTTATCGATAATTTAGACTATCTAAAGTCTATGTCTGTTCAAGAACAAACGCTTTATAAAAAATGGTTAGAGTTCAATGCTGATGTCTATTCTATGACTCAGAAAGCTCCACACTTTTCTAAGATAGAGAAATCTATTTGGACACCAAAAGATATAAATAATAAAGAACAAACTATCAAAGAGATAGAAGCCTTAGAACCTTATGTTGAGATGACAGAACAAGGTAACACTAAACATAATGAAGAGTGGACATTGGTTCGTAGGTTGATTCATACTATGGAATTTACTGCTAATCCTGGCAGAAATGTAAAGTTCTATGTAAAAGATAAAGTAACTAAAAAGATTTTAGGTATTATATGTTTAGGCTCTGATGTAACATCATTGGGAGCTAGAGATAATTTTATTGGTTGGACAAAAGATAATAAGTTCAAAGATGGTAAATTGAAATATACTTCCATCGGTACTACTATTTGTTGTGCTCAACCATTAGGTTTTAATTTTTTGGGGGGTAAGTTAGTAGCCGCTTTAGTAACTTCATCGGTTGTAAGAGACGCTTGGAAGAAACTATACGGGCAGACACTTGTTGGACTATCAACTACATCGCTATACGGAATACATTCTATGTATAACTCTATACCACTTTGGAGAACTATGGGTTCTTCTAAAGGTAGGATTGCGCTAAAGCCTGACGATGAGACTTATGATATATGGCACCAGTGGTTGAAGGAAAATAAAGAAGAAGAGTACTTAGCGGCTACTACACAAAAAGAGGGCGTTGCTGGTCCTCCAACTGGAGTAAAACAAAAGACAATCAATTTGATTTTCAAAGCAGTTGGAATCAAAGCATCTGAATATCAACACGGATTCAAACGTGGTATTTACTTTGCTGATATCTATGAAAATGGTAAAGAGTTTTTGCGTGGTGAGATAGAAGAAAAAGATTTGAAGATGAAGAAAAAGTATGTCGAAGATTCTGATTATATTATGAAGTGGTGGAAACCAAAGGCTATCAAGAGATATAGTAAGTTATTTGATGAAGGTAGACTAAAGCCAGAAAAACTTTTCTATGGTGATATCGTAGGAACTGAATGGGAAGAAACAAAGAAAAAGTATTTAGGAGAAGTAGGTAGATGATATTAGAAAATAAAGATTGTTTAGAATTTTTATCAGAGTTAGATACAGAATCAGTAGATTTAGTTCTAACAGACCCACCTTACTTTATAGGTTATGATGGTGGTAAGGGCTGGGATTCTGCTTGGGACAGTGAAGAAGAATATTTAGACTGGTGCATGAAGTGGAGTGAAGAATGTGTAAGAGTCTTGAAACCTAGTGGGTGTATGTATGTTTGGGGTACTACTAAAACCGATACATTTTTGAAATATAAATTAGATATTCTAAACTCTTTTGAAGATATGGTTTACCAAAGTTGGATAATATGGTCTTATGATTGGGGTGGTAGAACGAAGAAAAACTTTGCTAGAAAGCATGAGGACTTACTTATGTATTCTAAAGGTAAAGAGTTTATGTTCAATAGAGACGATATTAGAATTCCTTATATTATGAAAAAAAGTGTTCGTAAAGGAACAGAACTAAATCCACTTGGTAAGATACCAACTGATGTTTGGCCTAAAAATAATCATACAACATCAAAAGAATATGCTGGATGGCATCCAACTCAAAAGCCAGTTGAGTTATTGGAAAGAATTATAAAAGCTCATACAAATCCTCATGATGTAGTATTAGATATATTCAATGGAAGTGGAAGTACTACTATAGCTTGTGCTAATACTCAAAGAGATTTCTTAGGGTGCGAGTTAGATAAAGAATATTATGATAAGTCTCTGAAGAGAATTGATGAGTTGACTGGTATTGGTAAGTTTACAAGTAATAAACTAATTGATATTTTAGGAAAAAGTACTTGACTTTTAGCATAATTATTTGTAGCTTTAGATATAATAAAATGGAAAATAAAAAATGAATAACAGAAAACCATTCAATAAACTTTTCAACAATGTTCTATCATCTGCTAAACCACCTGAAGAAAAGGGTTTGGGTGTAAGAGTAGAAGGTAAGGGTAGAACTGAGGCTAGAGAAGTTTCACTCACACCTCAGATAATTGAGGATATATTCAACGAACAAGATGGAAAGTGTGCTTTATCAGGAGCTGATTTAGACTTAGATGCTTTGTACATACCTAACAGTCCATTAGCACCATCTATCGATAGGATATCTAATAACTATGGATACCATCGTGATAATGTTCATATCGTTCTAAGATTTGTAAATATGGGTCGTGGAAAAAGTGAAGTAAATGAAGCTGTAGCAGCTATAAATTCTATAAAAGCTGCAGACTATGAAATTGGGCCTTGGTACTTTCCACCTATACCATACGATGAACTATTCTATAAACCTATAGCTAATTCTCTTGAAGCAGCTCAGTTGGGTTTGATAAATATCTTACAAGCACCGATGGGTGCTGGTAAAACTTACACAGCATTCATGCATCTTATTCCTGAACTGATTACTAAAAAGGATGTTGATGTAATATGGTTCTTTGCTCCAAATTGTGACAACATACCTAAGGATGAGTTCAATGATTATTTGGATGAGTGGTATGGGGATGAACGATTTGAGGGTATGAATCTTAGAAAGATAAAGATAATAAAAGTTGGTGGTCTTAATGCAAGACCTTGGAGAGAAGCAAAGAAAAAAATTAGAGATGGTTATACAACTATATTTATTTCTACCGATGCCACTATAGGTAAAGTGCTCTTAGAAAAAGATACATATGAACCAACTGAAGATTATAAATACTTGAAGTCTTTAGGGCAAAGGTTTGCTTTACTGAGAGATGAAATACACTATGGTTCTGTATCGGATAAGAAACTATTGAAAAAGGTTATGGGTGGTTCTGAGAACGAAAAGTATAAAGCCAGAATGTACAATGTTATGTCTGAGTTTACGGAAGTTACTCCTTGGGTATTTGGGTTTTCAGCAACACCAACATCAGAACAAATAGAAGAAGAAGTTGGAACAAGTAAGTATCAAATAATAAATGGTTGGGTTTCTCCAAAAGATTGTATAGCAAATAGTGCTTGGATAGGTAATATCTATCAAACATTAGATTTGAAAAAGTATTGTGATGATAATTATATGATGAAGTCTTTGAGGAGACTAATGTCTCGTGTAGAAAGTAGAAGTCTGATTATGGATAAGATGGTAGAATCAAACTCAAAGGACTTTCCAATACTAAATAAACTGATAACTAAAACTACTGGTATGATAAAGGTTGATGTTGGAAGTGATAAAGAACATAAAGCATGTTTGTATAGAGTAAAAAAACTTTTAGTAAAAGCTGGTATTCCAAGTGATTGGACATTCATTGAAACTACTGCAGATGGATGGGTAGAGTATAATTCAAAAGGTAGAGTTGAACAAAAGAATACAGGTCTTGGATGGTTGAGTGAAATAAATGATCCAAATAGTTCTGCTAGATTACTTGTTGTTGTGAATAAAGGTGATAAAGGTATAAATGTACCTACACTAACAGATGGATTGATTTTTAGAAATCCAACACCAAGAGACAAAGAGTTAGGTATTTGGATTGTTAGAAATCCATTACAATTATTAGGTAGATGGGTTCGTAAGAATTGGGGTGGTTTATCTTTAGAGGAAATAAATTCTCTATCAAGAGAAATAAGCTATCAAATTTTTTCTCAACTAAACACTTTTGATATTGAGGTACCAGATACACCACAATGGAAACAGACTATCGAAGAGTTTACACATCCAGTAAATGGTTATGCTGTAAGTGCTATAGATATATTAGGTTATGAATTTCAATGGCAAAGAAAAAAGACTGCATGATGAGAAAATTTTTTGAAGAATCAGACGAAAGTAGAGAATATAAATATAGGTGTTTGGTATATCCTAATATAACCTTTCAGAAGGACTTTACTAAGGATAGTTATTATATTATAATGTCTAACATACTAAAGTATTTGACAGCGCTGAGAGAGGATATACACTTTACAGTGCTTACTCCAGAAATAATGCCTGGCTTTCAATATGAGAATACTGAACAAGTTCTTTACAAACAACCAACTTATCCAAATGAGATGAGACAACATTTCGATACTTATCAACTGAAAAAGATTACCGACTATAAAACTAAAGATTGGGATTTTGTATATTGTTATTTACCTGAACATGCGCTACAATTAGAAAATCATTTCAACAATATGACTAATTGTAGACCTATTATATTTGGTTATGATGCTTATATAGAAATACCAAAGACGACTGGTTATGAGTCAAGTTTACTTAGACAGCATTATGCTGGCTTGATGTCTATGAATAGTGTTGGTGTAAATTCACAGGCAGTAAAAGATACTATTATAGAACACGCACCAAGTTGTTTACCTGATAAAGATGTAGAGGTACTAAAAGATAAGATAAAACCTTTACCTCGTGGTTGGGATAATGTAGAAGGCCCAAGAAAAAAACCAAACTCAGAGTCTAAAGTAATTGTTTGGAATCATAGGGCTAATAGTTACAAAAGCTATCCTTGGTTCTTACAACAGATGGATAAGTTATGGGAACAAAGAAAAGATTTTACAGTATGGGTGCCGCTAGCTGATTCAATAGATAGAGAATATATCTATAATGATAAATTTGATAGACAAGGATACTTTACAGAACTATCTAAGTGTTGGGTAGGTGCTTGTGGACAATCACATCATACAGGATGGGCTAACTCTGCTTCCGATGGTATGGCTGTTGGTGTACCTTATATCTTTTATGATGCTGATTACTACTCACAATATGCTGAGGATGCTGGTATCTACTTCAAAAAAGATGAAGAGTTCATAAAAGAAATGAATAATATATTAGATGACGAAGATTATAGAAATTTATATTCTGAGAAATCAGAGACATTGGGAAAGCAAAACTCTTGGGAAGAGATTGTAAAGCAATATAATGAACATTTTGTAAATGCAGAAGATAGTCTAAAGATGGTGAAGGAAACAGATGGCTATAAAAAAGTTGTGGATTATATCCACAAAATTGGCTCAGTAACAAAAAAGCAGCTGTTAGAATATATTGGATGGGGTAGAGGAATACCTTTCAATATCTACAGAAATAGACTTAGAACTGAACCTACAATAATATTAACTAAATATGGATATGAGGTAAGAAAATGAAACAGCTAACAGAAAAACAGATAGTAGAAAATTGGGAAAGCCTAATGAAACTTATCGAAGATACATTTGAAGGAGAACGTAAAGAGAAACTCTTAGGAATGTATAAGTATTTCGAAGATAGAATGTCAGTAGCGCCTGCTAGTGGAAAAGCACATTACCATAATGCTATGGTGGGTGGATATGTAGAGCATGTATTGCATGTTACAAATTGCGCTTTGAAGATAAAAAAGTTATGGGTTGAAGATGGTGCTACAATAAACTTTACAGACGAAGAACTTATCTTCGCTGCTATGCATCATGACTTGGGTAAGGTTGGTGACTTAGAAGAGGATTACTATATACCACAAGATTCGGAATGGCATAGAAAGAATCAAGGTTCTATATTCAAACACAATCCGAAACTACAGTATATGTCTGTTACTGATAGAGCATTATTTATTTTACAGCACTTCGGAATACCAATGTCGGAATGGGAATATATTGGATTGAGACTTACGGATGGAATGTATGAAGAAGCTAATAAGACATATTATATGAATTATAATCCTGATTGGTCTTTAAAGTCTAATATAGCTTACATACTTCATCAGGCTGATATGATGGCTACTCATATTGAGGGTGACGAATGGAATAGATTAGACGAAGAATCAAATGTAAAGGTTGCTACTAATATGAAAAAAGCAGTAGAAACAAAAACTGATGATAGTGATAGATTGAAAACTAAATCAGCTGATTTATTTGAAGAACTATTTGGAGAAAAATAATGATGATTCTGGAAATAATCCTTGTATTATTGGCACTTTTATGTGTAGCTTCTTGTTATGGATTATGGAACACTATGAAAAAGATGGAAATGATGGAAGATTGGATAGATGAATATAGTACGAGAATGTTGAATGTAAACAAAACCATAAAACAACTTGACTATAAAGATTACTTTGCTGAAGATGATGAGGTAGGAATTATATTCAAAGAAATAGAAAAAGCAGTTAATGAACTAGAAATAGAAAAGGAGCCTGTAAGTGGGTAGAAAAGCAAAAAAAGGAAGTAGTAGATATTACTTCACAATGGATACTGAAAAAGCAATTATCAGATACAATAATGCACCAGACAAACCTAGATTGAGAAATACGATATACAATGAGCATATCAGAAAGTCTTTTGAAAAGTTAGTTGAGAACATTATTCATACATTTAAGTTCTACTACTTTGATGTATCGTCTGAAGAAGTAAAGCATGAAGTCGTTTCTTTCTTAGTAATGAACATGCATAAATTCAAAGAGGGTAAAGGTAGGGCATTCTCTTATTTTAGCATTGTTGCTAAAAATTACCTTATCCTAAATAATAATAAAAACTATAAGATGGGTAAGATTCATTCACAAATGGATGTATTAGATTATAAGAGAAATACACAAAGTGAAAGGTCTGCTGAGGCTGCTAGTGAAAGTGCTTCTTTATTTATAGATGAGTTACATAGGTTTTGGGATACCAACCTTACTAATGTTTTCAAACGACAAAAAGACATTAGGGTAGCTGATTCTGTATTACATATTTTTCGTATAAAAGAAAATATTGAGAACTTCAATAAGAAGGCTCTTTATATTCTTATTCGTGAAATGACAGGCTCTAATACACAGCACATTACTCGTATTATCAATGTTATGAAAAAGTTCAATGATAGGTTATATCATGAGTTTGATAACTATGGTACAGTTGATATTTCATATACAGGCTCTTTAGTAAGAGAAAAAGATAATCCATTGGATATACAAGCTACTTACTAACTTTTCAACTCACATCACTAAAGGGAAGTAATACTTCCCTTTTTTGTGCCTTGTTATATTTTTTTATCAAAAGTTATAAAATTGGATATTTATATATAACCAACATTTTATTATATATCCATGGAGTCTAATTATGGCTAATGATTACGAAATATTCAAAGGTAAATCTTTGTCTGATTTATTTGAAGATATTTACAAAAATACAGAACGGAATAAAACACAATTAGAGGTTCTTATGAAAGAAGTGACCTCATTCATAAAAGATGGTGATACTGCCGTTCAAATAATTCCTATGCTCAAAGAGTATTTGGAAATAAATGTTAAAAATGATGACCAACTTGTAAAGATGGCAGCTATCGTACAGAGAATCATATCTACTGAAAATAAAGGTAGCTCTGAAGATGAGTTTGGTTTATCGGATGCTGAAAAAGAACAACTTCTAAATGCTGTAGAAGAAGTTGCTAGTGATGTTCAAAGACATTCTGATGATTTGGAGAGTAAAATTGTCAATAGCTGAAACTAGAATTGCGAGTACATCCCCTCAACAAAAAAGAGCTGGTTTATTATCACATAATGAGGCAATCGAATTATTTAAATCGATGCAAGGAGAAGTTGAACACAAACAATATGTGAGTGGGAGAGTACTAAAGGTTTATTCAACTCAAGAAGATTTACCTACAAGAACTAGAAAGGATGGCGTATCAACATATGCTTGGGAATTTCACGGTAACTTAGATGTAAAACTAAATTATAATCAGAAAGTTGTAACAAATGTAGGGCCTTTGTGCTCACATTTCAATTGTATGCCGTTAGTTGATGAAGAAGTGGTTTTAGTAGAACATGACGGACAAGTGTTTTACGACTTTCCGTTGAATCGAATGGGAAAGGTAAATCACAATAGGTCTGATAAGGTGATTGGTGAAGAGAGAGTAGTTGAATCAACTACTTATATGGCTAGACCAGTAATGTCAAATCACGGAGATACTACTATTCAAGGAAGATTTGGTAACTATATGATGTTTACTTCTGAACCTGAGGTGAATGGTTATAGGTCTTACCCAAAAATTGTAATTGGAAATAATCAAGATAAAGATACTTTACAAGTAGGTCATAAAAACTACGATAAACATTTTCCACACTTTCACGAACCAAATTCTATGGGTTCGGTTATTGAAATGACAAGCAATCCTCAACAAGCAGATTTAGAACCATCAGCTCTTGAAGAAGAACAAGAAGAGTTTTTCGATACTACAGGAGATACAATTACAATTTCATCCGATACTATACATATAAATTCTAATAGTCCTGGTTCTATGTATGTAACATCAGGTGATAGTATAAGTATGACAGCAATGGATGAAATAAATTTAGCAACTATTGGTGGTAGGGTAAATTTAGGATCAAGTGACACTCAAAGTCCAATAGTAAAAGGTACTGCTATGAGAAATTTTGTAAATGATTTGCTAATAAATATAGAAGGATTTTGTAATACTTTAGCAGCATTTGAAGGAGATGGTTCTGCTCAAATACAGTCTGCTGCTGATAGTCTAAGGGCTGGAATTACTTCTATGAGTAAAAAGTATATACAAGAAGAAAATCTTTTTAGTAAAAAAGTATATTCTGAATAATGGGGGAGATATATGCCACACGCTGATTGGCACAAAAAGCCTGTTTTAGCAACGATACTAAAAGAAGCAATAAGAAAGGAAAGTGCTGAAGAAGTAGTTCGTCTAAATGAGATTACCGATGACCTAATTCAACAAATTGAATCGAATGAAGAAACTGCTGATAAGTATTGGCAATCATTGATGAAAATAAAAGAAGGCATTGAGGATATAAAGAAGTTTTGGGCAGATACTGTTGAAACAAGAAAAAAAGTTAAATCAGCAATAAAAGTTGCTACAACAGCAAAAAAGGCTGGTGAGACTACTGATAAGGCTAGTACAATATCTATGTCGTTGAATCCAGTAGTAGCTGCTGTACAATATGCTACAAAACTGCTGATTGAATTATTACAATCTGAAATTACAGCATTGAGTGATGTTGTATCGATAATGGAGCCAACGCAAGATGAGTTCATATCATTTTCAGGCGGTCGTACCTCTTCTAATGTCGTGGTAAAAGGAACTTTCAATGAAAAAATAGAACAGCTAGAAAAGAGATTGGCTGATAAGAGAGCGATTAGAAAGGTAAGGAGAGAAAAATTACGACAAAAGAGACTTGCGAGAATAAATAATGCTGCAAAAAACTTAGCTGATGCAGGAAAAGAATTAACTGAAAATCTTAAAGATAGTCTTGGTGGAACAGGAGAAGATCCACCAAAGGCAGAATTAGTGAGTCATCAAAAATAAGTGGATTTTCCCTTATGTTTATATTTATATAATAACAGGAGTTAGGAGTCTTAAATGTCTACAAAGAAAAATAAATTGGTAAAAATGTTGAGAGAAATCATCAAACGTGAGGTACAAAAAGAGGTAAAGAAGATATTTATTAGTGAAGGTATGAAAGTACCATCTAATAAAATTGTCAATGATGTGCCCGAAGTTTTACCTAAACCAAAAAATAGAGAAGAAGTTAGTTATACTAAAAACCCTATGTTGAATAAAGTACTCAATGAAACAGCACAACAAAATGAAATGGAAGAATATCCAACGATGGGTGGTGGGACATTTGATAGTACAAAGATGGCACAGGCTATGGGATATGGAAATATGATGGGTAATCCTGAAGATAAGAGAAAGCTAGGTGCTATACAAACTGCACAAGCAGCTGGTGCTGATACATCAAATAAAGCAGTTCAAGATGTAATGAGTAATCTTACCAAAGACTATAGTGGTGTTATGAAAGCATTAGATAAAAAGGATGGCAAGATTTAGGAGATAATAAATAATGAGTGTAATACAAAATGATTTAGATCCAGATGTACTGATAGGACTACAATTACCATTAGGAGTTCATCAAGATGGAGTGTTCAAGCAAACACAGACTTTGCTAGAGCAAACTAAATCAAATATCAGAAATTTATTATTGACAAGAAGAGGAGAAAGATTAGGTAATCCTACATTTGGTTCGGATTTATTATCGGTAGTATTTGAACCAATAAATGATGATACCCAAAATTCTATAGAAGAAAAAATAAGAGCATCTATTAGTGAATTTTTACCTCATGTAAAAGTTGTTCGTGTACTATTTGAAGATTCTGAAAATGTGTTATCTCCAAGAATAATTTTTTCAATAAATACGGATACTACTACATTAGATGATATAACTTTAGAGTTGGGTAGTTTAAAAGATTCGGAAACAGGCGAAGTTGGACAACCTTTTAGTAGACAATTAGGTGGATAACTGGAGAAAATAAATGCCATATACAGCACCAAAAAATAATTCAATAAAAGAAGTAAAGTATCTAAATAAAGATTTTAGTTCTCTAAAATCAAATTTGATAGAATTTGCTAAGGTTTATTTTCCAAATAGTTATAATGATTTTAATGAATCTTCACCAGGAATGATGTTTATAGAAATGGCTTCATATGTGGGAGATGTTCTATCCTATTATGTAGATAACCAATTCAAAGAAAGTTTACTAGCATATGCAGAAGAAAAAAAGACAGTATACAATATGGCTCAAGCATTGGGATACAAACCCAAACAAGCTTCACCAGCTTCTGTAGTATTAGATATATTCCAAACAGTGCCAGCAAAGTCAAGTGGTACAGGTGCTAACTTTACTACTTCTCCTGATTTATCATATGCTCTAAATATAAAAAGTAATATGAAAGTTCAGTCAGCATCTGGTATTTCATTTTCATCTACTGAAGATTGTAACTTCAAATTTTCTTCTTCATACGACCCAATGAGTATTAGTATTTTTGAAACTGCTGGTAATGTACCAGTAAATTATTTATTGAGAAAATCTGTTAGAGCAAAGAGTGGTCAGGTAACTACAGAATATATTACTGTAGGGAGTGCTGAAAAGTATAAAAGAATTGCTTTAGCTAATGCTGATGTTACTGAGATTATTTCTTGTGTAGACAGCGATAATAATAGTTGGTATGAAGTTCCATTTTTAGCACAAGATACAGTATTTACAGATGCTGAAAATACAACAGCATCAGATCCTGATTTAGCATCCCAATCAGACCAATCTCCGTATTTACTAAAATTATTAAAAACATCAAGAAGATTTACAACATATATAATGGAAAATGGTAGAACTGAAATCAGATTTGGTGCTGGTATATCAGATAGTCCTGATGAAGAGATTATACCTAATCCTGATTCGGTTGGCTCTTCGTTGCCAGGCTCACCATCACAATTAGGAAATGCTTTTGATCCATCAAACTTTTTAAAGACTAAAGCATATGGTCAAGCACCATCAAATACTACTTTACAAATTACTTATAGATATGGTGGTGGTATAAGTAGTAATGTTGCTTCAAATACAATAACCACTGTACAAAAAATAGATGTAGCTATTGACACAAATGGATTATCAGCTCCCTTATTGTCACAAACAAGAAACTCTGTGGGGATTACAAATCCTCAACCTGCTACAGGAGGTAGGTCTGCTGAAAGCGTAACTGAAGTTAAAAATAACGCACTAGCATACTTTCAGGCACAATCAAGAGCTGTAACTAAAGAAGATTATATAACAAGAGTATATGCTATACCACCTAAATATGGTAATATAGCTAAAGCATATATCGTACAAGACAGTCAATTAGATACTGTAGATACAGGTGCTAATTCTGATAGTAGAATTATAAATCCATTGGCACTAAATTTATATGTATTAGGATATAATTCTATAAAAAAACTAACTAATCTGAATCAGGCAGTAAAGGAAAATATACAAACTTACCTAACTCAGTTTAGGATGGTAACGGATGCTGTAAATATAAAAGATGCTTTTGTAATCAATATAGCAGTAAAATTTAATATTATAACTAAAGTCGGATATAATGGAGAAGAAGTATTGCTAAGAGCAATACAGGTAGTAAGAAGTTTTTTCAATATTGATAACTGGCAAATCGGACAACCTATAATTTTATCTGATTTAGCTTATAAAATCTCACTTACGGATGGAGTATCAGCAGTCGTTCCTCCTGAAGAAAATAATCCTAACGGATTACCAATATTACTTACTAATAAATTTTTGAGTTCTGATGGGTATTCAGGAAATATGTATGATATAGCATCTGCTACTAAAGACGGAGTTGTCTATCCATCTATGGATCCAAGTTGTTTTGAATTGAAGTTTCCAGCAACAGATGTAGAAGGAAGAGTAGTCGGTTCTTCATCAGGAGATAACTAATGCACTATTTTATTTTTCCAGACAAAGATACAACCTTATATCAAGAAAGCGGTAGCCAGAATACTGGGCTTGATGAAATTTTAGAAGTTCAGAAAGAGCTAAGTGCTGCTGGAACTAATCCAAAAGTATCAAGAGCTCTACTAAAGTTTGACTTGGCTGAAATATCACAATCAATTGTAAGAGGACAGATATCTACTGATGCTAAATACTATCTAAATTTATATGATGCTAATCCAAGAGAATTATCAGTAAGTCAGTCACTATGGGCTTATCCTATAAGTCAAAGTTGGGCTGAAGGTGAAGGATTCAAAGCTGACAGTCCAGCAACACAAGCTGGTGCTAGTTGGAATTACTTAGATGATGCTGATACTAAAACTCAATGGTATGGTCCTCTAACTGGTTCTGGTGGTACTTGGTTTACAGATGTATACGCTTCCCAATCACTTCAGTATGAGACAAGAGACATAAGAATGGATGTTACGCCAATCGTAACTTCTTGGTTGAATGGTACATATACTAACGAAGGATTCATAGTAAAGAGAAGTGGTAGTTTTGGTAATGGTGATACCAATACCGATGAGGGTAGTACAAAAAGACTTGGTAGTTTATCTTTCTTTTCAAGACAAACTAATACCATATATCCGCCAAAGTTAGAGGTTGAGTGGTATGATACAAAATGGACAACTGGTTCATTATCAGCATTACCTAAATCAGAATTAGAAGATTTACAAATTTATATGAAAAATATAAGACCTGAATATAAAGAAAAATCAAAAGCTAAGTTTAGATTAGTTGGTAGAGGAAGATATCCAACAAAATCTTATTCGAATACATCGTCTCCTTATCTAACTTCTAAATATTTACCAAGTGGAAGTAAGTTAGTAAATGATGGTGCTTATTATTCAGTTGTTGATGCTGATACTAAGGATGTAATAATTCCATTTAGCACTGGTTCATTGATAAGTTGCGATTCAGATGGCAATTATTTTAATCTTTGGATGAACGGATTGCAGTCGGAAAGATATTATAAATTTGAATTCAAAGTAGTTAGTGGTAGTAATACTACTGAAGAGATGGTAAACTATTTTGATGATGATTTTACATTCAAAGTTGTGAGGTAAAAATGCCATATACAAAAGAGCAGCTTCAGAAAAATGAGTATTACCAAAATCTCAAAGATGCTGATGAACAAGCGTATTTAGCACAAAGAGAATATTATAAAACTCAATTTTATGATAGTCCAGAATTTGGTTCTAACGATGGAAGTTTAGTTGTAAGAGATACAAATGGAACTATGTTATTATTTGAAGATCCTTATAGTGGTGTATTATATGATGACGAAACTACAGTAATAGTAAAAAATCTCAGTACACCACAATATAGAATAAATGATGAAATATTAGATGAAGTAATAGATAGAGATATAACGGAATTATAATGTCAAGTAAACTAACAAATATAGATAAGCAATTACTAGATGCTGGTAATGAAATTCGTATAGGTAATAAGCCTTATGAAAATGGAATTTTTGGATCAAATCCAAATAGAGATACTATTGAACTTACTATATTCAATACAAGCGGAGGACTTATAGATTCTATCACTAAATCTTTTAGTGATATACAATTTGATAACGATGATAAATTATTACTAAGGCCGGTTGCTGATTTAACTTTAGCTGGATTAGAATCTGGAACATATGATTTACAATATAGATTTCTTAGAAAGTTAGCAGGTAGTGAAGATGATGTGCTAGTTCGTACTGTTCCTAATGAACAAGGAAAATTTGATATTTTTGAAGATGTTGAATCAATAGATATAACAGATGATGGTAAAATATTTGAAAAAATAGGTAGTGACAGAGGACAAGAACTACAGCTAAAGAAGATGACTCTATTAGTGGATGCTGTCTCACCATCAAGAACAGAAATACGGATAAAGGCTTCAGATGTAAATGGAAGAGGTAATTTTGAAGATTTTTCTAGATTAGGAGAATCTGTACGGAGAACAGAAGTTCCAACTGGCATAGTTCAATTTGGTACTGGTGGTGATGAAAATTTCATTACAAATACAAATGTTATGACTCTTACTCCTGAAGATGGTGGGTTTATATTTACACCTCGTATGGTAGGTGGTACTCTTTATGTAAAAGATGTATACCATACTTCGACTATAACTACTACTCCAACTACTGAAAATAATATAGTAACAGATCAAGAACAACTAAGAAAAGATGATTACGGCGAAGTTATAAAATATGGAGAATCTTTACCTTGGGATAGCAACTTACACGCAAACGCAGTAAGACCATTAGGCGATTGGAGTGCAGGATATTTACAATGGTATGCTAACAGTGAATTATGGGGCAACTCAACTCATTTAGGGTATTGGGGACATTGGGTTCAAGGAGAAGGTCGTGATGGTGGTGTATGTTTTAAATTTCCTGATATAAATCAATCTTTTGCTGAGGACTTTACTGCGTGGCCATTAGAAAATCCACATAGAGGTTTGATGTTATCTCATACCTTTAAAGATAAAAGTTTAGAGGTATTGGGTGTAACAGGCGAAGATAGTATTTTGATATCAGGATACATAAAGTCTAATGTCAATAATAAACAAATAAGAATTACAACTAAGTTCCCACAAGATTTATTATCTGAAGCGGAACCTGATAGCCCGCCAGAAGGATTTTTTGTAGAGGGTAGTCCTTTATTAGAAGAAAAGCCATCATCTCCTCCTGATAATTACAATCCCCTAACAATTGAAGCAGCTCAGTCAATAGAAAATGTTCCAGCTATAGCTATAATGGAAAATGGATATTCGACTGGAATGAATATTACAGCGTTTTTAAATGCGAGGGAAGGTTACGGGTGGAGTGTTGGACAGACGCCTAATGTTGCTACTGGTAATGACAGTACCCAACTAAATCGTAAGTCTCCACCAAGACCAGCCACTTATGGAACAGGAGTTTGGAAACTTCATATAGAAACAGACCAATCAGAAGCCGTAATTAGTTTAGAACTCAATCACTCTTGGGGTGATGCAAACGGATACAGTAACGGTGCTGGTACACTTAGTGAAGGTGGAGATTGGAAATGGGACGGAGAACAATGGACTGGATACCCAATAGCTACTGAAGTAGAACCTATAGTTGGTCATGATTCTAATGGTGGGGTATATAGAACTGTAAATCCAAACCAATTTCCTACGGCTGTAAATGCACACCCTTACAGACAAAGCGAAGAATTAGTTCAGACTAGAAGGCCGTTATTTGAAAGGTCTTTACCATCATCTACTGGATTTGAGTATGGGTGTACGATAGGAAAGGCATTTTATGCGTGGTTATTAGATGGACGTTGGGAAGTAAATAGTACCATTATTAACAGAGGAGATATTTCTGTTAAATATGTTATGCTTGGTAAACAAGACTTAATTTGGATAACAAAAGTTAATCAATCAAGCTCAGATAAAGTATTACTTCGTACGTGGGATGAAGTATTTCCTCAATTGAGAACAAGCTATATAGATAGAGAAGTCGATGGTGAAACTAAACAAGTAAGTATTTATGAAGATATATTTGAATTTGGATTTGTACAAAGTATAGTACCGGCACAGCATAGAAATAAAAATGTTACTGTAATGGGCAGTTTTCATATATTCTATAATGATGGAAATGGAAATAATAAATCTTTTAGAGTTGATACGTTTAGATCTGGTACGAATACAATTAGCTCAACACTTTCTAATAATACTATTTATCCAAACATAGGAAGTGATAGAGTATATAATATACGCGATTTAGATGAACCATTTGATAATACTATAAATGATAATGATTCTAAGGTAAAGTGGACTGTAAATAGGGACGATGGAGATTTTAGATTTTATGCTTTCGTAGGAAACCAATATTACAGAGTCGATGATGGAGATGGAGATCTTTACGAAATAAATGAGAGTGATTCTAATTGGTTTAAAGATGACTATCCAAGAACAATAAATGAAGATGGCTTTGAAGATTTTATTCAAAATCCTGATGTTGTATTTGAAAGAGATTTAACACCAAATGAAAGCGATTGGACAAAATGGGGTATTATAAAAGGTAGCCAATACTATAAACAAGAAGATGATAAGCATGTACTGATATCTACCTTTGATGAAGCCTTTATAGGAGCTGGTACAGTACAGAGTGGTGGTGAAGAACTTGTAGTTGGTACTAGAAATCCTGGAAAAGATAATTGGTTATTAGATGATGAAGGTAATACTTTACCTAATGTACCATATATTGATAATGGAAGTGGAAATTTAATAATCGGAATGACATCCGATAGAATTGGTACGGTAAGTCCTGAAGAACAATGGATTTGGACAGGACCAGATGATGCTAGTTCCGTACACTATTGGAAATATTCAGGTCCTATGCCACCACAATATAGTTTTGCCAGACCAACAAGCGGTGATTATGCTAAATTCATAGAAAATGTAACAGCAAATGAATGGGAAAGGTTTGAAGTTGCTGTACCTGTTCATCCTAATTGGAGATTGGGTGTTCCTGGATGGCAAGTTGTCTTTGAAGGAAATATAGGATCTAAACCTGGCATAGTATGGATGGATGATATTGATGTTAGATTTAGGTTGGATAGTCAATCTGTTGATCAATTAGTAAAAAAGCCATTTGTTGCTCAAATAAGTTCTGTAAATGAAACTGGAACACTGGTGGAATTAGATAAAACTTTTGAGGATGGAGCAATTGAAGTTAGCGATGATGATGATCCAGCAAATGCTTATTATCAAGATGGTGCTCAAGCAGGATCTTATACTGGATTTGAAGTAACATATACTATATTCAATCCAAGAGAACTTAGAACTTATTTGAAATTTGGAAACAATCATTATCTAACAACAAACTTTAGACAAGATAGAGCATCAGTTATAAAATGGCCACATTCTATAAATTTTAAAACTTACGAACCTTTACCACCAAGTATACAAAAGTTTTCCGAAGTTACAGTTGTAAAGGAAATGATTGAGCCACTATCCGAAACCGTTAGAATTGTAAATTTTACAGACAGTCCTCTTGGAGATAGACTACTAAAGAGTCCTGATTTGAACAATGTAGACAGTCCTTTACAAAGAAGAACTACACAATTCAAAAATGAATCAGAAATTCTAACATCGGATTCAATAGTTTCAGCTGAACTTAAAAACAAAATAGTTTCTGCTAGTACAGATAGTGCTGAAATAAATGTTGACTACAGCAGATATGAAAATTTTAATAATTTTGGTTCCGTTGAGAGAAGAATTGAAAACTTCAAATATAAATTAGAACTAATTGAAAGTTATAACGCATCAAGTGCGTCTTTAGTTTCTATTTCAGGTTCTGGCGATAATAGAGATTTGTGGTTACAAAGAACAAATGAACTAAAAAATGACTTTGATGGATTTGAAAATTATATGTATCATATTAGTTCATCATATGTTAGCAGTTCATTGGGGCAATTTTATGATAATGCGTGGCCGAAAGTTAGTGGTGCTGGAACTTTAACAAGTCCATATGTATTAGCACACACTACTTCTTCACAAGCAACTACTTGGTTTGAAAAAAATGTAGTTTCGGCATCTTTATTCGATGAAGAGAATGGTAATAAATTAAGTGGGTTGTTACCACAGCATATAATTGACGATAACAGCAACACAGATTATCTAAAATTTACTGATATGATAGCACATCATTTTGATAATATATGGATTTACATAAAAGGATTGAGTGACACTTTTGATAGAAGAGATAAATTAGATGAAGGACTTTCTAAAGATTTATTATATAGTGTAGGTAGGTCTTTGGGATGGAATTTAAATGATAGTTCGGATACAGTTGAGTTATCCAGATTTCATTCAGGACACGAAGTATCAGGTTCAAGTTTATCTGTTTACTCTGAGGTTTCTCAGAAAGATATAACAAGAGAAATTTGGGGTCGTATAATAAACAACATGCCTTTCTTTCTAAAAAATAAAGGTACTGTAAAAGCATTGAAAGGACTCATAAATATTTATGGTATACCATCAACAATATTGAGAGTAAAGGAATATGGGGGTCCCGCTATATCAGATGATGAAGCACCACAATTTGAGATAACAAGAAAATTTACAAAAGCATTAGATTTTAGGTCAAGTCAATTTGTAAAAGTAGCTTGGGCAAATGATACTGATTCGGAAAGAAAGCCTGATACTATAGAGTTTAGATTTAGAGCAGTCAGTAGTTCTAATCAAGTATTGGTAGAAAAGATAGGTAGTGACTTTACATCTAGCTTCAACATTAGTTTAAAAGATAATAATTCCGCTGACAATTATGGTTATGTCGCATTTACCCTATCAGGCTCAGATGGTCAAAAACAGGTTCAAAGTGGTGAACTTCCTATATATGATGGAGATTTTTATTCTGTGATGTTGAGGAGAACTTCAGGCTCAGATTCAGCTGAGGTAACTCAATCATTTCAATTATCTGTTGGTAAATATGATTCTAGTAGAAGTAAGATACATCTGTTTTCTGCAGCTACTATGTCTACAGATATTGCTGATTCAGGATCTTATAATCTTGCTTATGCTAATAATGGTACAATATTTATCGGTGGTGCTTCAAACACTACAAGAGGAGCTGCTTCTCAGACTGGCTCTTTTGGTGGTCAACTATCAGGTTCTATGATGGAGTATAGACATTGGACTGAAACATTGGGTGTAAAACAATTCAAAAATCATGTGGCTAATCCACAAGCATATAATGGAAATACTATATCATCATCATATGATAATTTAGTTTTGAGATACTCAATGAATGATAACAAAGATTTGAGTTCTGATACTGGTGGGATTAGAGATGTAAGTTCAAATCAAACAGCAACATTGTCAGGATCACATAGTGGATTTACTGGTAACTTTTTCAGTAATGTTGTTGATGAATTACAATCTCATATACCAAGTATAGGTGCTTTGAGAAGAACTACTAAGAAAATACGAATAGAATCAAATAATATAAAAGATGGTCAGATTTTACAGAGAACTAAAAGAGTTACTAATAGTCAATATGATACAGCAGCTAATGACTCTAATAAATTAGGTATATTTTTTGCTCCTACTGATGTTATAAATAATGATATTATACAATCTGTGGGTGATTTGAATTTTGAAAATTACTTAGGAGACCCAAGAGATAGGTTAGAAAATAGCTACAGAGGTCTAAAAGGTGTTGCTGATAATTACTGGCAAAAATACACCGAACCAAATAATTTTTGGGACTATATTAGATTACTGAAATACTACGATTCTTCTTTATTTCCACAACTTAGAAAACTAATTCCTGCTAGAGCAAAAGCTGATATTGGAATATTAATTGAGCCAAATATATTTGAAAGGTCTAAGGTTGTAGCAGGAAAAGAACCTGTAGTCACACAAGAAAATTATAGAGGTACGATAGATGTCAGTACAGACTTTATAGCTATAACATCATCTTATAATGCGGGTGTTAGTGTTAGTACATTTGATGCTTATTCAGATACTATCAGTATATCAAGAACAACTGAGTCAGGATCTATAATAACTGCTACTGGTTCATATGATACATACAATGGTACAATCGATGAACTAAAAGCGAGAAATTTTGATATAAGTATTTTTCAAAAATTAGGTAATGTTGGATTATATTCTAATGTAACTATGTCTCTTGAATCCGACACTTTGAATGGAGTAGTAGAAGTTCATCAGCCTGTTATTTCAGGATCAAGAATATATGGAAGAAATCAAAAGCAAATGAAATTCTATACCACCGAAGCTAGTCATTCACTAAACTTGTTTAACTCTTCTTCTTTCTATAATGTAGACTTAGATAATTTAGCAGACCATTCACAAGCCAAACTAAATTCTTTTTATTCTGGCGTAAAGAATACTTCAAAGACTACAATCGATGGTGGAAGACCAGTTGAAATTACAATAACATCTCCAACTAAACTTGTCACACAAGAAAGTGGAGAATCTACTTTGGAAACTGGTGATGGTAAGGTATCTAACTTCAAATTCAAAGATAAGAAAAAGAAGAAAAAAATCAAGAAAGTAAGTAAGAAAGGATTCCTTGCTAGTGGTATGCCTGATGTAAAGGAAATTGAAAAACAGAGAAAAATGTTTTCAAAGCCTAAGGATAGATTTGTTGAGGTGAAAGGCGAATCATCAAAGAATATATCTAAGAAAAAAGATGATGAAATACAGAGAGATGAGGAAAATGAGAAATAAAAAAATGAAAAATTTAATATTGTGATATTTATATATGATACCACAATCCAAACATACAAAAAATATTAGGAGTAAGATATGGGATTCTTAAACAACGCTACCATAACCGTAGACGCTATACTCACTAAAAAAGGTAGGGAGTTGCTAGCTCAGGGAACTGATGCTTTCAATATTACAAAATTTGCTCTATCTGATGATGAGGTGGACTACAGACTTTGGGATGTAACGCATCCTAACGGAAGTGACTTTTATGGTAAAACAATTGAAAATATGCCACTATTAGAAGCTTTTTCTGATGAGAATCATGTAATGAGGTATAAATTGGTAACACTACCAAAGAATACAGCTAGAATGCCGGTTCTCAATGTAAATCCAAACTCAGTAACATTTACTGCAGCTGGTGGATTGAATCAGTCAGCTATTGTGGTACAAGCTACAACAACAAATGTAAACGACACAAGTTATACATTCATACTACATGATCAATCTGTAGTAACTATGAATGTGGCTACAGGAGGTGGTGCTGGAGCACCAGGTGCTACTACACCTTTCTTTTTAGGAGAAGATGATGCACCAAATAGTAAAACTGTAGTTGCTAATTCTGTTAGATTAAGTTTACTACCTTTACCTCAGTCAACTCCTGTAGGTGGTAAGTCAACACAACTAACAGTTATTGGAAATGATACTGGTGCTACGAGTTCGATAACAATTACTAACGCGGTCAGATTGACTGGTACGTTGACAGCCGCAGGTTAAGGAGTAGATAATGGCAATTTATAAATTATTCAATTCCGATAGTGATGTAATAAGTAACGTAAAAGATACTGTTTCCTCAGGAATGTGGGAAAATGGTTCAGGAACATTAACTGCTTTTTACACATCATCAGTTCAATCAGGTAGTTCTGGCGAACATTATTTAGATGTTTTCGGATCTCCATCAACTACAACAGCTAGAAAAACTCAATTTTCAGTAGCCTTTGGTCACTTCAATGGAAGTGGTTCTTTAGGTGCTAAAGGAGTCGATGGTAATAGAGCATCTGCTGTTATATATCGTCAATTATCAAATACTTTATTAGGTCCTAACGAAAACCAATTTACTTTTGCTGGTAGTGGAGACCATACAACACCAAAGTATGTGTATGCTTTATCTGTTAGCAGAGAGTTTTTGAGAGAAAAAATGGATCCAGGCAATTGGGAGCTAAGATTAGGTAATGCTGGTGGTAAAACTTTACGATTTATTGACGATAGTGGTGCTACTACTAATCCAACTGTAAATCAAGGTGGTAGAGTATTCAATATTGTTAGTGGTTCTATTGCTAGTGGTGTTGCTGTAACTAAGACAACAGCAGCTAATCAACAGGGTGGTGCTTATGGACTATTTTATCCTGATTTGGGAATATTGATATTCAATGGACCTGTACTAAATACAAGTGCTTCCTTGGCTACTAATATTACTTCCAATACAAACGGAGACAATTCATTCAAATTATTTTCAAAGATTGCATCTGGTTCTCACTTTCAGGCTCGTAGAGAAGAAGTGATTACTTCACAGCATTATTTCGTGAGAGTACCTAATCAGGAATTTAATTTTAGTTCTAATCCAACTTTTGCTACAGCATCAGATGGTTCGTTTTCTGTTCCAAGCTATTATAAAAATCCAAAGTCTTTTGTAACGCAAGTGGGATTGTATAATGACTCTAATGAATTGTTAGCAGTTGCTAAATTAAGTAAACCACTATTGAAATCGTTTTCGAGAGAAGCTCTTATAAAAGTCAAATTAGATTTCTAAACTGGGAGATATTAGGTCATGTTTAAGACACTAGACCCAGGCGATATAAGAATAACACCATTCAAAGTTGGTAAGGAATTTACTGTTTCCAATACTGATAGTGGGAGTGGTGTATATTCATTTAGAGCAATTAGTGGCAGTTTACATAACTTTCTAACAGGTTCTGCTAATGTAAAAGTTTATCCAAATAGTGCTTCATTCTATTCAGGTCCTTCTTGGGCTATGATAAATAAAATGTATTATAATCAGATAAATGCGTCTACACCAAAGGACTGGACGGAACTGAATCCATACGATAACTTTGGTGCTAATAATGATAAACAATATAGACACTTACATAAATCAGCATCAATAATTTCTGTTCCTCAAAATTTATTTGGTGAGAGAATAAAACCAAAATCTATTACGTTGTCAGATGACAGCGGAGAGACTACGCTAACTATAAAAGACGATGGTGATGGTAATTTATATGATAATAATTATTCAGCTTCATATGCTAAATTTAGAAGTGGTAGTTTAGCTAATGGGAAATTTGATTTTACTCAAATAACAGCTACTACAGGATCTGTAGTTGGTAATGTTTTTTACGAACACGGCATAATTGTTATGACAGATACTGGAAGTAAGTATATCGATGTTGGTCAGAAAGAAGGTACTGATGGATTTTCTTTGAGATATAAAGCTCAACAAACTATTAGAGAGTATGAATATACTTGTGTAGTTGGTGAAAATGAATTCAATGGTACGATGAACATAACTGCTACTAAAGAACGAAGTGGTAGTATAAGTGTTACAGGTGCTGATGCGTGGAAATTGTTTCCACCAGGACATGCAACTGCTAAATCAGGCTCATTTAATAATTCATATACAGCTGCTGATTCATATGAAAATTTCGTCACACATTCCGAATTTAGACCATATGTAACTAAAGTTGGGTTGTATAACGACTTCAACCAACTTATAGCGATAGGACAACTATCAGCACCCATAAAGAACGAAAAGGATCTGTCTTTGGGAATTGTTGTTAGGTTCGATTTATAGTGGGTAAATTTAAGAAACTGTGGGAAGTATCTAATGTTCCAGGCTATTCTGCTGATTCAGGTGAACCTGATACTGGATTTATAAAAGGTAAAGAGAAAAGAACTTTAGGTATATTACAAGGAAGACCTGAACCTTGGTATGAAAGGGGTGGTTACACTCAAACTTCTTTTCCAGAAGCTGATTTCATTTATGGTGAAGATGGAGAGGAACAATTTAGTGTAACTAAAACAGCATTCGTCAATGATATCAATGATGATTTTGAAGCACATTTTGAAAGTTGGGAAGATTGGATTGCTGATGAAGATTTTGAGACACAAAATACTGATAAAATTGAAGAGTCAAATTACAGTAAAGCTATGAAGTTTAGTTTATTGGAAAGAATAGATTATTTAGATGTAGCTACAAACTTAGTAAAGCAGTATGGGCTGAAGTCTAAAGTAAAGTTTGGAAGCGGAAAAGATTTTGGAGAGTATGTACCTGAAATAGATACTGTAACTCTAAGAAGGTCATACCCATCTGTAAAAGAGTTCCTATTGACAATACTGCATGAAATAGGTCATGCACTTGATGCTAAAAGATTAGGAGTCAAAAAGTATATAAAAAAATATACTCAGGCTGGAACAATGGCTACCTACAAAGGATTAGACCCACATGACGATAATAAGTGGGAAGAGAAGGCTGAAAGATTTGCAAGAAAAGAATTATCTAAGTGGTTGTAAAATATTTTTGATTAACAAATAATTCTGTAATATATATTACTAATAATATTATTAATTTCTGGTTATATAAAAAATCACAGAAAGTTTTTTATACAAGAACCGTTTGACCTTTTTGACAAATAATGGCTTAAGTACTTAACCAGGTAGCAAGCAAGATAAGCAAGGCAAGCAAGACAAGTATTAACAAGTACCAGGAAGAAATAATAGAGATAAATATGAAAACAAGAAGCGCAAAGAACAAAGGTAAGAGATTACAAAATAATGTAAGAGACTTACTATTAGAAACATTTTCAGACTTAGAACCAGATGACATTGGTTCACAAATAATGGGAGTGAGTGGTGAGGATATCGTCCTTTCTCCTGCAGCTCGTAGACTAATACCATATTCATTTGAGTGTAAGAATCAAGAAAAACTAAATATTTGGGATTCTTTACAACAAGCAGAAAAAAATTGTGGTGTTTACGATCCTGTATTGATATTTAAAAGAAACAGAAGTAAGACATATGCTGTCATAAACATTGAGAAATTTATAGAACTAATAAATGAAAATAACAAATCTACTAAATAGAGTAATAGGTAACAATGGTAGGCCTGTAAAGAAACTAAATGAATATGTTTGGTGGTCTCCATTTGTACATCATCATAAACCAAAACTACAGATAAATGTAAAAACTGGCAAATGGCATTGTTGGGTTTCTAATCAAGGTGGACATAACCTATTTCAGTTACTCAAAAAACTAAAAGCTAGTAGAGAACACTTTGAAGAACTATCAGAATTAGTTGGCTCCCCAAAAAAATCACTATCACTATCATCAAATCGTGATGATGTCAAGCAAAAAGTTCTAAGATTACCTGATGAGTACAAGCCACTTTGGGAAAGTGATAATAGTATTGTCAAAAAACACGCATTAGTACATTTGAAAAAAAGAAAGATAGAGATGTGTGATATTATTAGATACAATATTGGTTATTGTGAAAGTGGCTTATATGGAAATAGAATAATCGTACCATCTTATGATGATACTGGAGAACTAAACTATTTTATAGCCAGAAGTATTTTTGATGGCGGGATGAAATACAAAAATCCACCAGTATCTAAAGATGTTGTTGGTTTGGATTTATTTATAAATTGGGACGAGCCTATTGTATTATGTGAGGGTATATTTGATGCTATAGCCATAAAAAGAAATGCTATTCCATTATTTGGTAAAACTCTACCAAATTCGCTAATGAAAAAAATATACGAAAAAAAGGTCAATGAGATATATATATTATTAGACAACGATGCCGTAAAAGACTCAATAAGAATTACAGACAAACTTATGAGAAATGGTATAAATGTTTATTATGTTAAACTAACAGATAAAGATCCATCAGATATGGGATTTGAATCAGTTACAAATCTTATAAAAGGTGTAGGCAAAACAACTTTTTCTGATTTTATTAGGATGAGGCTAAATGGTAAGAAAAAACGATATATGGAAATTTAACGATGGTGAGTGGAAAGTACACTTTACAGATAAAGAACTTTGTAAAAAAGTAAAAATAAATTTTGATTTGGGAAAATCTGTGACTATTTATTATGAGAGTGGTTCTTTTAAGAAAGAAACTGCTTGGGATATTATAGTACCAGACAATAAAATAACAAAAGTGAAAAAATTCATAAAGGATAATTCTTGAAAAAAGAAACTGTTGTAAAAGTTCCTTTTCGTAAACTAAAACACATCCACCATATTTCAGATATACAGATTCGTAATCTAAAGCGACACAAAGAGTATGAACAAGTATTTGAAAGAACATACGAAGAAGTAAGAAAAAATAAAGATAATGCCGTAGTCTATATCGGTGGTGATATAGCTCATTCAAAAACCGAAATGTCACCTGAATTAGTCGACCAGTTATCTAGATTATTTAAAAATCTCGCAGACATCTGCCCTACAATATTGATTGCTGGTAATCACGATTGTAATTTAAATAATATGTCTAGAATGGATGTCCTTTCTCCAATCGTAAATAATTTACGCCATCCCAATTTACATTACCTCAAACGTAGTGGAATCTACAAATGTGCTGATGTAAAATTTGTCGTATGGGATGTATGGGAAAAGGAAGATGACTATATTGAGGCTAAAGATGTTGAAGGTGAAACAAAAATAGTTCTCTTTCACGGAACAGTGGATAAGTCAGAAACAGACTTGGGTTTTCATTTACCATCTGATGTGAAAATATCTAAGTTCAAAGGTTATGATTTGGGGCTGCTTGGAGATATCCACAAAAGACAGCACCTAGATAAAAAAGAAACTATATCCTATTGTGGTAGTTTGGTTCAACAGAACCACGGAGAAGGACTTTCGCATGGTTATTTATTATGGGATGTAGCAAAGAGAACATCTGAGTACATAGAAATACCGAATGACTACGGCTATTATACAATTGATATTGAAGATGGTAAGGTGCCTGATTGTCACGATATACCTAAGAAGGCTCGATTGAGAGTTAGGGTATCTAACACCACACCATCACAGCTAAAGAAAGCTATGACTTTGATTCATAGTACTTATGGTGTAAAGGAAGTATCTATTACAAAAACAGATTCTCTAACATCACAAGACAAAGTCAGAGGACAACATATAGCAGTAGGTAATGTGAGAGATGCTGACTATCAGTATGGATTGATAGAAGAGTATTTGAAAACAAATCATTATGTAGATGATAATACTTTACTTGATATCAAAAAAATAAATAAAGAACTAAACACGATACTTCCAGCAGACAATGTTCAGAGAGGTGTGACTTGGGAAGTAAAAAAGTTTGAATTTTCAAATATGTTTTCATACGGAGAAGATAATGTAGTTGACTTCACCAAACTAAATGGTATCGTAGGTATATTTGCTCCAAATGCTAGTGGTAAATCTTCTTTATTAGATGCTCTTTCGTTTTGTTTATTTGACACATCATCTAGAGCTTATAAAGCTCTCAATGTTTTGAATAGTAAAAAGAGTACTTTCTATTGTAAAGCTACAATTGAAGTTGATGGTTGTGAATATTATATTGAAAGAAAAGCTAAAAAGTTAAGAAGTGGTCACGTAAAAGTTGATGTAGACTTTTGGACAACTGATGATGCTGGTGATAAACTTTCTATGAACGGAGACCAAAGACGAACTACTGATGTAAACATTCGTAAGGTTATTGGAACTTATGATGACTTTATAATGACAGCACTTTCTCTACAAACAAACTCAACTGTATTTATTGACAAGACACAAAAAGAAAGAAAAGACTTGCTTGCACAATTTATGGGTATTGGTGTATTTGACCAACTTTATAATTTAGCTGCTGACGAAATATCTGATGTGAGTTCTCTACTAAAATCTTTTAAGAATAATAACTATGATAGAGAATTAGCAGATATAAAAGAATCTTTAGTTGATTTTAGAGCTAATTCAAGATCTTTATCTAAAGAAAAAAATGAAAACATTATTGATAAAAAAGAAGTAGATAAGTCAATAATATCATTGACAAAGAAACTAAAGAAAGTAGACACATCAGCTTTAAATATTTCTGAGTTAGAAGAAGAAAAGGCTAAATTATCATCTGAGTTAGATAACGCTAATGATAAAGTTGGGAAGTTGAAAACTCTATCAGAACAATACAAGGTAGAAGAGACAGAACTAAACGAAAAGATAAGCATCTATAAAGAAAATGAGATTGATAAAAAGTTTGCCCAATTGGAACAGTATACTTTAGAAAAGGGTAACAATCAAATTGAAATAGATAAACTAAAAATAGAAGTACATAACAAACTTGACAAAATAAATAAATTAGGTAATTTAGAATATGATCCTGATTGTTCTTATTGTATGAGTAATCCATTTACGTTGGATGCTATGGAAACTGAAAAGAAATTGAATCAAGATAAAAAATTAGCTGATAAATTTATCAAAGAATCAGATAAATTAGAAACTATAATAAATGGTCTTTCTCATATAACATCACATAAACAGCAAATGGATGAGTGTATACAGCAATTTAGTTTACTAACTTCTAATATCAGTAAAGTAGATAGTGACGAAAAGTTGACTATTGAAAGAAAGAAAAATCTAATTAGCCAATTAGCAATTACAGAAGATAAAATAAACTTATATCACGAACAAGAAAAAGATATACAATATAATATTGGTTTACAAAAAGAAATAGAAGCTATAGAATTGGAATCGGAAGAGTTAGAACATACTATAGAAGAGTTGGATAAAAAATTACAATCTGTAAATGGTGAGATAAAGGTATTAGAAACTAATCGTAAAAATATATTATCTAATATCAAAAAGGTAGAGGAATTAGAAGATAAGTATGCTGCTTATCAATATTATATGGATGCTGTAAAAAGAGATGGTATTCCATATGAGTTGATATCAAAAGCACTTCCAACAATTGAGGGTGCTGTAAATGATATCCTATCTCAAATTGTAGACTTTTCTATGATATTAGAAATGGATGGTAAAAATATAAATTGCTATATAGTATATGATGATGATAATGTATGGCCTTTAGAACTATCTAGCGGTATGGAACGATTTATATCATCTTTAGCTATGCGTGTGGGATTGATAAATGTATCTAACCTACCAGCACCTAACTTCTTAGCAATCGATGAAGGTTGGGGAACTATGGATTCGGATAATCTAAATTCTGTTTATAATCTATTTCAGTATCTAAAGTCGCAATTTCAATTTACAATGATTGTATCTCATATAGATTCTATGAGAGATGCTGTAGATACCTTATTAGAAATAAAAAAAGAAAATACCTTTTCTAACGTGCATTTCGACTAGACGAATACATTATATTTTTTGGTTTAGTTTCACCACGCTTTAGACTTAGTATATACTGATTCAAAATAGCACTCATACTAGTACTTTCTCCTTTAGCATAGACTCTAAGCCATTCCATTAGTGATTCTTCTATAGTAAAAGAATATTTCTTTTTCATACCGATAATCTCCTTAGTTTGTATATATAATAAATACTATTTTTTTAAGATTTTATATTTATTACTATATCGGAAAACTGAATGAGCATTACTAAAAAATACAACAAACCCCACGAATTAGATGAATTAGATGTATTGATTGATGATAGAGATAAATCTCAACACATCATCATTACTGATATGCCTGAGAGTCTCCCACAAGGAAAGAGTTCTTTTCTTATAGAGACAGGTCCTTATATGAAGGATGGTGTAGAAATTCTTATAGACTTCATTGATTCAGAAGGAAACTCAATTTATTCAGAACCTATATCAGAATATCTTGAAGGAACTTCTAGAAGAATAACAGTAGAAATATACGATGATACTGCTCCTGGCGTTGCTAATCTGATAATTGTAGGTGAGTTAGATTCTGTACCTACTGATCTTGGATTATTTAGTGATGTCGAAGAAGTACCTGATGAGTTCAAAGGTGCTTATAATGTTAGATTGACTCGTGAGGTCATAATAAATTCAGCTGCTGTAAATACACAGCCTATTAGATTTTGGAATGCTCCTAAAATATCAATAGCTGAAAAAAGATTTGGTACATTAGTTAGAACCGAAACTACTAGCTCTATATCAACACCATCGTTTACAATAGAAGGTAGACCAACCGATGGATTTGAATTCAAAGAGATATCACAAAACGAGCCAGCACAAGGTTCAATTGCTGAACAAGATAAAATATTAGAAGATTTTAAACCAGTAGATAAAACAAGAGAAATTACAAAGCAAAGAAAAAAACTAAAATCAAAAAAAGGAAAACGAAAGTCAAAATTTGGTAGACGAATTGGTCAGATTTCTAAAAGAAGCTCTCCTGAAGAATTTCCATATAGCTATAAAAGTGATGGTAAATTTCTAAGTAAACATATAGGCGGTAAGCTGGTATTTGATAGTATAGATACTAGTATTTATAGTGATGAACAACTAAAAGAATATGGGATTGAAGTTCCATCTCTAACCAACAAGCATACAAGTTCTTTAGACGAAGTAATAAATTCAAGTACATCACTTGTCTCAAAACCATTTTCAGTACCTGCTGTTGGTAGAGAAAGTAGTGAAATAATCTTACCATTCAAAGGTACTGCTCATATAGAATTTGAGGCCGAACCAACACAATCTTATAATGTTGCGAACATCATATCTTATGCTGATGTAACATTGAGCAACCTCAGAGTATTTTCAGGCGATGTATATAAAGCAAAGGTTATGGTTAGAAGTGAGGGTTCTTTTGATGATTTCAAAACTTTAGCAGAAATGCCAGTAGAATCATCTGAGTTGTTAGTGGATAAAACTTCAATCGGTGAGGGAATAAGAACTGGATATTTTGAGAATATAGCAGACATCACTAATTATTGGGAAAAGTTCGGTGGTACGAATGGTACACAATCAAGCACATCTGAAGTATTTACATATGATAATGATGTATTATTAGACGCAGTTTATCTTTCAGGAAGCTTAGATACCTTTGGTAATCAATTAAGGTTTCAACAAAAAAGTGATTATAAATTTAACTTGGTTGCTGGTTTAGATTATACTATATCATTTATTGCTTGTGGTAAAAAGGGTATAAGTAATACAGCAACATTGCTTCCCTACATTTCAGGTTCATCATCATACCAAAAGACAAATCAACAATTCATTGATGAGACATCTCAGACTGTATTAGAAGAACCTGCTCAATATGGTAGAAGGTTGGGAAGCTTGGAAATGAATAGTAGTGATGATACTGAAAAAGATTTTGGTTTAGTAAAACATCAATTTACTGCTGATAAAGATGGTGATGCTATTTTACAATTTAGAGTTCTTGATGGTTCTTGGTACATATCTGATGTGTCTATAAAACCATCTCAAGATACTGGATTCTCCCCGTCTCTATTTCAGTTCTTACAAGAAATGCCAAAAGAGTATCAACATAAAAGACCCGAAACTTTTGAATTTTTAGTAGAGTTTTATGATGCTAATAATAATATTGCTGATTCTATTGCATTCAATACCGGCTCTGTATTCGATGGAAGTAATATAGTAATAAGCGGTAACGATAATATTCAAAGTGGTGATATGTTTTTAGGTGGGGATACTACTGGAAGTGGTATACATTTTGGAGGAGTGGATTCAAAGCTACCTGAAACAGGCGGAGATGGAGCAGAAGGCTCAGGCTTTATTCGTTCTATAGGATATCAAGGATTTACAAGTGCTTCAAATGATTCACTTGGTGGAACTGCTGGATTTATGATTTACAGTGGTTCTGTTTTACCAGATAGTGGAGAAAACTATGCTGGTGTTGGTTTAGAATTAGTTGCTAAAAGTGGTTCTTTAAAATTCAGAACGAATCCATCAGTATTTGATGTTAGGGCTGACTCATTTTTCGTAGGAAAAACTACCACACAATTCCTAAGTGGTTCAGGTGGAAATGTGGAAATAAGTTCGAGTAACTTTCACCTAACGCCTGAAGGTAATGTTACTATGAGTGGTACAATTACTGCTGAGGCTGGATTTTTAGGAAACTTTTCAATAGACGATGGCAGAATTAGTGGTAGTAATATTACTATGGATGCTAATAACTCGACTATATTCAAATCAGACCAAGGTCCAGGTAGTGATTCTTCAGCTGCTTTTCCTGAGTTACGAAACGAATATTATTTAGATTTCTCTCCTACAGTAGAAAATCCTGATAACTTTTTTGTAAAATTTGGTCCTAACTTTATGGTTGATAAAGATGGAATTCTTATTGCTAGTGGCGCTCAATTTGAGGGAAGTATAACTGCTAGTAGTGGAATGATAGGTGGATTTCAAATAAGTAGTGCTTCTTTATTTTCTGATAATTTTTTTATAAGTGGTTCTGCTACTGGTAATGACAAATTTATATCTACAAGTAATTTTAATGTAAAGGCGAGTGGGGATATTACAGGCTCTAAAGTTCTCTTTACTGGTGGTAAGATTGCTGGATTTGATATTAGTGGAACTAAGTTACAACAAGGAACATCATTCAATTTAGATGGTGCTTCTAGTGCTACATACTTTATATCATCTTCTAATTTTCAAGTTACTCCAAGCGGAGAAGTAAGTGGTTCAGAGGTTCTTTTTACTGGTGGTAAAATAGGTGGATTTGTAGTAGGCTCCGGCTCACTAAAAAATATTGAAAATTCAATAGAATTAGATAGTGCTTTGCCTGGATTTAGAGTAAGAGATGGTGGTGGTACAAGTAGAGTAGAAGTAAAATCTGGTTCATTATCAACTGTTGGTGGTGGCGCACAATATATAGGTAATAAAAGTTTTGAGGATGATTCCATATCTGCTGGTAGAAATGTAGTAGCAACTGCCACAAGTTGGTCTTTTGCTCTTACTGGAAAGGTTAGTGCTAGTCTAACTGATAGAAGTGGATTTGCTGATGATGATAAAGCAGTAAGTGGTGACAATACTCTTGATATGGTTGTACCTGCTGGAGCTGCTAGTTATGCTTCGAACAACCAATATGAAATAACACAGGTTATAACTTCATCTTTTACAGCTGGCGATGTACTTTCATTTAGTTCTGTTGCTCGTTTTAGTTCATCATTTGGTGGTAGAGGAAAGGACAGAGCATTAGGTCCTCAGTATTTTAGATTAGAATATTATAATGGTTCTACATATGTTCCGTTTTTACCACAAGCAAACTTTACTTCTTCAAATGGATTTGGAGAATACTTTTTAGGTAGTGGACAATACAATAGTTTTGGTGCTAGTGCTGAGTTACCAGCAGATGCCACCTTTGTAAAAGTTAGATTGAGTGGTTCTATAAATGATGATACTGGATTTACTATTGAAAAGCCATTGTTTGTCGGTGCTAAAGGAACTGTAGATTCTTCACTTAGTGGGAAAAAATTTAAAAAGACAGTAAAGGGAAGTGCTACAGCAGAGTTTCCTGAAACAGAACTTACTTGGGATAACTTTTCGGTTCGTAGTAATAGAAGAAGAGTAGAACTTACAGACCAAGGTTTATTAATTTATAATTCAGAAGATAGTTTCTTCAAAATGGATTCTACTGGTATTGAGTATAGAGGTGGAAGTGGCTTGGCTAGTTTCGGGCAATCTATAAACAGAGAATCATTTACAAACGATAGTCAAGTTGCGGGTACTCTTGGTGCTCCAGCAATACAGGCATATAACGCAGATCCTGAAGATATAGGAACAGTTGCTTCAGATGGTAATGTTGGTGACTTCGCTAAGGGAAATCACGTACATAGAATTACTGGAGCAACAATAAATAGTGCTCTAAATGGAACAACACTAAATAATTCAATATTTGGTGGAACTTTCAGTAGTACTGTTAGTGGATATATAACTGGTTCTTGGTCATCACAATATTTCAATACATTATCTGCAGCTAGAATTACAGGCTCATTTACTTCTTTGTCACAATCATTAGCTGCTCGTATTACAACCGAAGAAGCTGAAACAGGAGACATAACGGCGGTTACTGCTGGTGATGGACTTACTGGTGGTGGTAGTTCTGGTGATGTTACATTGAATGTCGTTGGTGGAACTGGAATAACTGCTAATGCTAATGAAATAACAACCACAGATAGTGAGATTGTTCACGATAATCTAAGTGGATTTGTTCCTAACGAACATGTAGATCACTCTTCAGTTTCAATAACTGCTGGTACTGGATTGACTGGTGGTGGAACAATTGCTTCTACAAGAACATTAGCAGTAGACTTTACAGACTCTACATTGAAATCAAATATTAGTGGTTCACTATCAGCTGAAGCTATAAGAGCATTAGGTGCGGGTATCTTATCAGGTTCTGCTGGATCGATGAGTAGTTTCAATATTACAGATGGTTCAACTTCACAAACAATTGCTGATGGTAATAATTTAACATTTGCTGCTGGAGAAGGAATAGATGTAGCAGTAAGTGCTACGGATACAGTTACATTTTCTGGTGAAGATGCTACTACAAGTAACAAAGGTGTTGCTTCATTTAGTTCTGATAACTTTAGTGTATCCAGTGGTGCTGTTACAATAAAAAATGGTGGAGTAGCAAATGTAGAATTAGCAAACGATTCTGTTACTGTTACTGCTGGTGACGGATTAAAAACAGGCGGAGAGGTAGATTTAGGAAGTTCGGTAACATTAGATATTGATGTAAGTGATTTTGCTGGAACAGGACTAAAGGATGAAGGTTCTGAAAATTTAGGAATAGATTTTTCAGATTCTACATTCAGAACAAATATTAGTGGTTCTTTTACAGCACCAAGTGCTTCATTTAGTACTAGAGTAACTGCTAATAAAACAAAATTAGATACTATTGAAACAAATGCTACTGCTGACCAAACTAATGCTGAGATTAGAACTGCTGTTGAAGCTGCTAGTGATTCTAATGTCTTTACTGATGCTGACCACACAAAACTAAACGCCATAGAGGCGAGTGCCGATGTTACAGATACAGCAAATGTTACAGCTGCTGGTGCTCTAATGGACTCTGAGCTAAGTTCTATTGCTGATGTAAAGGCTTTAGACCAATCGGTAGTTAGTGGTGCTTCACCAACATTCGGTACTGCTAATTTTACAGACGCATCAAATAAGAGATTAATGACAGATGCTCAAGAAACTAAATTAGACTCAGTTGAAAGTAGTGCTGATGTAACTGATACTGCTAACGTAACTTCAGCTGGTGCTTTAATGGATTCTGAATTGAGTTCTATTGCTGATGTAAAGGCTTTAGACCAATCAGTAATTAGTGGCGCTTCTCCTACATTTGGTACTGCTAATTTTACAGACGCATCAAACAAAAGGCTTATGACAGATGCTCAAGAAACCAAATTGGACTCAGTTGAAAGTAATGCTGATGTAACCGATACATCAAATGTTACAAGTGCTGGTGCTCTAATGGATTCAGAAGTTACAAATTTATCTTTTGTAAAAGGGCTAGCTTCTGGTATTTCTAACGGAAATGTTTTAGTTGCTAATTCTGTAGTAGCTGATAATGATTTCTTAAAAATTGATGGAACATCTGTTGAGGGTAGAACAGCTGCCGAAGTAAGAAGTGACTTAGGTATAGAAGCTGGTGCTACTGCTGACCAAAGTAATGCAGAAATTAGAGCTGCAGTTGAAGCGGCTACTGATTCCAATGTTTTTACGGATGATGACCATACAAAATTAAATGCGATAGAAGCTAGTGCTGATGTAACTGATACTGCTAATGTAACATCTGCTGGTGCTCTGATGGATTCTGAACTAACATCTATTACTGATGTAAAAGCATTAGACCAATCAGTTGTTAGTGGAGCAACACCATCATTTACCACTACTAATTTTACAGACGCTACTAACAAAAGACTGATGACAGACGCTCAAGAAACAAAATTAGATTCAGTTGAGAGTAGTGCTGATGTAACAGATACAGCAAACGTAACAGCAGCTGGCGCTCTAATGGATTCTGAAGTTGATGCAGATATAAAAACTTTATCATTACCAGCAAGTACAACAATATCAGCTTTTGGTAGAACTCTAATTGACGATGCTGCTGCGAGTAATGCTAGGACTACTTTAGGACTAGGAAGTATATCAACATTGAGTAGCATTGATATTTCAGCAAATACAAATTTAGCAGCTAGTACAGGTATCACACTTACAGGTGATACACTAACTACAAATGATGGAGAAATAGTTCATGATGATTTAAGTGGCTTTGTAGCAAATGAACATATAGACCACACAAGCGTAACACTAACTGCTGGTGATGGTTTGACTGGTGGTGGGACAATAGCCTCAAATAGAACTTTTGCCGTTGGTGCTGGAACTGGTGTTACTGTAAATGCTAATGATATAGCAATCGGTCAGGCAGTTGGAACAGGAAACTCACCGACATTTGCTGGTGGTACATTAGGAAATATTAAAGTAGGTGTTACTGGCGATAATGAAATTGATACATCTTCTGGTAACCTTACAATAGATTCTGCTGGTGGAACAATCACAATGGATGATAATGTTGTTATTTCAGGTAATCTAACTGTATCTGGTACAGAGACAATTATTGATTCTACAACATTAAATGTTGCAGATAGAATTATAGAACTAAATGCTGGTGCTAACGATGGCGGACTTTTTGTAAAAGAAACAAGTGGTGGCAACGCTACAGGTTCATTACTATACGATGTTAGTGAAAACCGATGGGTTGCTGGTACAGTAGGAAGTACTACAAATATAGTGGGAACTTCAACAACTGATACACTTACAAACAAAACAATTAATGCGAGTAATAATACTTTATCAAATATAGCAAACTCATCACTTTCAAATTCGACTGTAAATTTTGGTGGAATCACTGTAGCATTAGGTGCTTCAGACACAACTCCCGCATTTGATTTACAAGATGCAACAGGACTTCCGATAGTTGATGGAACATCTGGTACACTTAGTGTTGCGAGGGGTGGTACAGGTGCTACATCGCTAGATAACTTAATTACCTTATCATCACATACTACTGGAAACTATGTAGCAACAATTACTGGTGGTACTGGAATTGATTCCAATGGTGCTACTTCAGGAGAAGGTATAACACATAGCTTATCTTTAGACTTAAATGAATTAGGTACAGAAACAACTATAGCTCAAGCAGACTTTGTGGCTATGGTAGATGCAACAGACAATGGCTCACAAAAAATAACATTCAGTAATTTTGAAGATGAGATATTTGGTAATGTTAGTGGTGATATTTTAATAGCTGCTGGTGGAGCAGCAACCATACAAGCAAATTCTGTTGCTTTAGGTACTGATACAACTGGTAATTATGTGGGAACTCTAACTGGTGGAACTGGTATAACATCTACTGGTGCTACTTCAGGAGAAGGTATTGCACATTCAATATCTGTTGATTATGGCTCATCTTCAGGTACAGCAGTTCAAGGTAATGCTACTGCTACATTTACTGGAACTTCAAATGAAATTACAGTTTCAAATTCTTCTGCTCAAGCATTAGGTGGTAATATTGCTGTAACAATTGGATTGCCAGATAGCGTCACAATTACAGATAACCTAACAGTAAATGATGATATAACATTTGGTGACGGCGATACTTTAGGTACTAGTACTTTCGTATCAGGTATAACTGGTGATGGATTTAGGGTACAAGATAATGGTTCAAATGGAACGCTTTTAGAAGTAGATAATATAGTAGTAAGAAATACACTAAGAACACATATATTCCAAAAAGATGTTGTCAAAGCAACTAATGGTATACTATTCGTATCAGACAGTGGTGTCGTATCAGGATCTTCTCAAAGTGGTGGTACTGTTACATTTGATAATACTAAATCTGCTACTTTTTCTGATGATGATATATTGCTTTTCAAAGATGCGAATGATGCTGGAAATATAAATGCTGTACAATTTCAAATAAATGGAAGTAAATCTACAAGTGGAGATTTTGATACATATAATGTTAATAATGTAGTAGGAGATTTAGATAATATAAATGTCGGTGGAACGGTTGCTAGAATAAATGGTGGTACAGTAACAATTGATGCTTCTTCACCAAACAGCCCTTTTATAGATGTAAACTCCTCAAGTGGTTCTGCTGTAGTGAGAACTGGTAATCTTGCTGGTGTAAGTTCTACTAGATTTGGTACGCTAAGTGGATTTGGGCTATGGGCTTCAGGTTCTGCTTATTTAGAGGGTGCTATAAATGCTACAACTGGTAATATTGGTGGTTGGGGAATCAGTAATACTGCTATTAGTAGTTCAGATAATGGTGCTGGTGGTGTTTCTAATTTTATAATAGATGCTAGTACGAAAAGACTTACAATAAATGACGATACTAATGATAGAATCTATATCGGTGAAGTTGATGGTGGAACAACTTACGGAATAAAAATATTTGATAATACTGGCGGAACATCTCCAGCCGATAGTGATATACTTGTAGAATTAGGCGAGGGTGGAAATACAATTGCTGGATGGACAATATCAACAGCTGCTATAACAAGTCCATCTGATATAATAACTATAAGTTCAGCTGCTAAAAGAATTACAATAAATGATGGTACTAGAGATAGAATTTTACTAGGAGAGGTTACTGGAAGTTCAACGTATGGACTAAAAATATTTGATGGTACTGGAACGCTCGATGATGATTTATTAGTAGAATTAGGTTCTGTTAGAAATAGAATAGTTGGATGGGACTTAGTTCCTGGTAAATTACAATATAATGATGCTGATGGTTCTATTGCTTTAGATGCTACAAACCAAAGATTAGCAATCTATACTGGTTCTATAAATGTTGCTAAACCAAAAGTGGTAGTTGGTAACTTACCTACTACTGGAACTGCTAAATATGGATTTGGTGTATTTGCTGGCTCAGGAAATGCTGACATTAGTGATGACACCACATACTCAGTATTGATTACAAAAGATGAAGCTAGAATAGCTGGTTGGGATTTAGTACCTGGTCAGTTAAAAAGTGGAACTGTTGCTAAAATAGATGGAAATACTGCTACGATAGCTCTTGGTACTAATGCTGTTTCACATACAAGTGCCACACCACAACCATCTCTATTTTTTGTAAGTGCTTCATCAGACCCAATCTTTTTTGTCGGAGAAAACTTTAGTTATGTAAATGATGTCCTTACTGCTGGTGGTTGGAAGATTGGTAATAATGTAATATCAAGCTCAACATCTGCTGATACAGATGGTGTAATAATAGATTCTGAAGCAAAGGTTATTACTGTTCACGGTGCTGTTGGTAAAGATTCATTTTCACCTGGCACAGCTACGAGAAATAATGTAAAAGTTGCTTTTGGTCAAATATCAAGTGGTATATATGGAATAAAAGGCTTCAAAGACAATGGTAATACATTATTTGAAATATCAGAAACACAAAATATTATAGCTGGATGGACAATAAATCAAGGTTCAATATCAAAAAATAATGTTAAGTTAGATTCAACGACAAATGCTGAAGGTTTATATGTTAAGAAAAGTGGCTTTAGTGATAATTCTACGGCTGGTGCTTTTATAGGTTTAGATAGTGGTACAGCAAAATTTAATGTAGGTAATGCAGATGATTCTAAGTTTATAAAATTTGATGGAGCTAATTTTACTGTAGACGCAGGAAACTTCTCATTAGACTCAAGCGGTAATGTGACTGCTACAAGCGTAGATTTGACAGGTGATATTACAGCAACTGCTGGTAATATCGGTGGGTTTACAATAACTTCAGGCTCAATAGCAGCAACCAACTTTTCATTAAATCCAGCTAATAAACGTATATCTTTAGGTACTGGTGATGATATATTTATAGCCGATGGGGATGAGGGTATCCAATTAGGAGATCCTGTATTTGCTGATGCTCCATTTAGTGTTACAAAAGCTGGGTTTCTAAAAGCTGAAAGTGCAAGAATAGGTGGTACTGCTGGTTGGCAGGTAGGTTCGAATAAATTAACATCAAACGCTGGTAATATAGCACTTGATGCAAACGCAGGTGATATAATTGTTGGTACTGGTTCTGATATAGTAAGGCTATCTGGCACTGGTGATGTTAGAATTTCTGCTGGTCATCTTACACCAGCAAGTGCTCCATTTCAAGTTAGTAAAGAAGGAGCAATTACTGCTACTGCTGGAACTATCGGTGGATTTGGTATTACAAATAACGCAATATCAAGTTCAGCAACATTTAAAAGAGGTTTGGAACTAAAACCAGGCGAAGCTATAAGGGGTTATGGAAATACAGCACACAAAACAACAGGTGCTGTAGGAAAATTTACATTTGGTTTAGGAGCTATAGCACCAGCAGCTGGCGCAGATGTACCATTCAATCCACTTACGGCTCCAGCACCTGGTAATATATCAGACTAATAAAGTAGGGGGAAATAATGGCAAATTATCCATTTAGAATAAATATGAAATCAAAGCTAGGAACGAAAGACTTGGCATGGTATACAGCATCACTAGCAACCGATGCCGATACTCAGATTAGTGCTAGCGTAATGGTAGATAGAATCAATAACATACCTAGTGCATCATACGAAGATGGGGTGGCTGCTCCAAGTGGAACTTCAGTTCATCTATTTGGAGGTGCTAAAAATCTTTTTATGTCTTGTTCACACACAGATCCAAATATAGGAGCAATAGAATTTCACGATGAAGAAAATACAGTTGGTGGTGGATTAGAGTATTACACATTTTGGGGTGCTAAGGTATGTTCTGTTTTAGGATTACCTGAGGGAATACCTATATACACAGAAAATTTCAAACTATCAGACGACTCCAACGATCCAGATAACTACATTTCAGGTGACATAATTGCTGGTGGATTGTCTGTAAAAGATTCTCTTAAATTATCGCCACAAGCAAGGGTAAGAAGTAACTTGGTTTGGGATGAAGAGTTTGGTGAGGGACTGGTACAGTGGGTTAGCGGTAGTACGGGTAAATTGCTGATGGGTTATGATAATGTTACCGATAAGTATAAGATAAGTGCTGCCGGTGCTTCAACTTTTGAAATATCTGGTGTTGATAATATGACAGCAACCGAAGTCGATAGTAACATTAATACGGGAACAGATGGATACGTTAGAGGGGGAACATTAAATCTTCTTTCAAATAATAGAACCAGCTTTGATATAACAGATGCTGAAGCTCAAATATCAATGACAAGCAGTAATAGAAGCGCTATGAGAGGACATTTACATCTAAGACATAATGACTCTAGTACTTGGTCTAACAGTCTATATACGACAGACTATACATTAGCACTTGTGAATCGACATGGTGATAGTACAGGTGATTTTGCTGGAATAGCATTTGATGTTGGATCTACAGATGGAGCTAATGCTGGAGAGGATGTTATATTTAGTCAAGCTATTAGTGCTGGTATAATTGTCGAAAGAGATTCTTCGGCAAATAGTAGCACTTCAAATTATGATGCTAACATGAGTTTTGCAACAAATAATGCGGGTGTTTCTGGTCTTACAAAAAGAATGACCATAACTCACGATGGTAAAGTTGGAATTGGTGAAGAAGATCCAGATTCTACATTAGAAGTCAATGGTACTGTACAAATTAATGGAGACGCTCAAATAAGAGCAACAGATAAATTTTATCTAGATGGCGGATCAAATACATATTTAACAGAAGATTCTGGAGACAGCATATCAGTTGTTGTAGGAGGCACAACACAAGCAATAATTGATTCAGTGCAACAAAGGAGTGTCTTTAGACAGAACATCTATATTCAAGGTGCAACTCCAACTGCTAATAGCATAGATGATGATTATCTAAGATTCCACAACAATGGTTCAAATTCGTATATAGACTACGGAGGAGGTACTCTATACATAAGAGACGACGGCACTACTGCAATTACAGTTGACACAAGCAGAAATGTGACTATTGCTAATGATTTATTTGTAAATGATTATGCTAGAATTGATGCTCTTAGAGTTGGTACAACATCAACAGATCCTGGTGATGGAAATCTACATGTTGAAGGTACTATACAATCAGAGGATGGTATAAGATTCGGTTCTGATTCAGCAGCTGCAAATACACTACATGATTATGAAGAGGGTAGTTGGACACCTGTCTTATATAATAGTGGCACAGTCACTACAAGTACTGGAAATCTTTATGTAAAAGTTGGTAGTTTAGTAACATGTTGGATGAAGCTTGTTAATATTCAAGAATCTGGAACTCAAACAGTAGATTTTGCAATAGGTGGATTGCCATTTGCAGTAGAGTTTGATTGTGTTGGTGGAACTGTAATGTGTAATGGCTTTGATTTCGCAGATGATCCTGACAATGTAAACAACCTTACAATATGGGTAAGAGCAGATGAAACTTTAAGAGTATATGAAACTAAAGACGGTGGATCTAGTTGGGATCCGATTACTTGGGGCGACATTACAGATAATGATGATATGTACGGACAATTTACATACAGAACAACAGCATAATAAGGAGTTAATAAAATGGCTATAACAAAAAAAATAATAGTAGATAAATTAGAAATACTCGGAGAGTATAAAAAAATACATCTTCGAGAAGCTACAATAATATCTGAAGATGGCGTAGAGATAGCTAGAAATTTTCACAGAAGAACAATATCTCCTAGTGGAAGTAATACAGTAATTTCAGCTAGTCTTGCTACAGAAGCTTTGGAAACTAAATCAGTAGCAAATATAGTGTGGACAGATACTGTAAAGGGCAATTACAATGCATTTCTATCCGGTTCATCTAACCCATAAAACAATTCATTGTGGATAATTAACAAACTTTATATTTATATATGAATAGAAACACAGGAAATTATGGATAAACTCACACAATACTTAGTAGAACCATTTATAGACAAAGAAGTGATAGAAGAAGGGGTAAATGATCCTGGCATCTTCAAAGGTATATTTTTAGCTGGTGGTCCAGGTAGTGGTAAGTCTTATGTGGCTTCCCAATTATTTGGTATACCTGAAAAGGTAAATATATCTGCTTCAGGACTAAAAATGGTAAATCAAGATAGAGAACTTGAGATATTATTGAAAAAATATTATGGCACTGTAGATTTAGCTAATATGCCAGTAGATTTATTCAGACAGTTAGCTGATCCTAGTTACAAAGATTACAGTGGATTGAGAAGTTTTGCTAAATCTCTAAGTATGGAAAGACTAAGAATATATACTGAAGGTAGATTAGGTGTTATTATTGATGGGACTGGTCATAGATTCAAATCTATAAAAGATAACAGACAAAAACTAATGAGTATGGGTTATGATACCTTTATGGTTTTTGTAAATACAAGCTTAGAAGCAGCATTAGAAAGAAATGAACGACGACCTAGATCTGTACCTGAAGCTATTGTAGAAAAAAGTTGGAAAGATGTTCAAAAAAATATGGGATATTTACAAGGCTTATTTGGAATGGATAAATTTATGGTTGTACAGAATGACAGCTACGAATCATATGCACAATCTCAAAAGCGATTTAATATGTTAGCTAAAAAAGGTGTTGGTAAATTTATAAAAGCACCATTGGGTAAGACTGCTAGAGATTGGGTTAAAAAACAAAAAGAAATAAATAAGATAGGTATAAAGAATTTAGCAAAAAAAGCTAAAATGGCTGAAAGTATAAAACTACCAGTAGAGATAGGTGATACTATTTTGATGGGTAAGTTCAAAAATAAAAAAGTTGTAGTAAAGTCTGTTGATTACAATGACAAAGGAGACTTACTAATAAATGGTAGACCAGCACTAAAGTTTAGAATGGTAAAGGAAACAACATTACCATCACCAAGCCGTAAAGGTGTAAAGAAGATGAAGAAGAAAGGTGTCACTTCAGTTCCTTATGGTAGTGGTTATAAGAAAGTAAGTGAAGCACAAGCCGTAAAGGGCAGTAAAGTAGCAAAGTTTATTACAGGTCACAATCTTAC
>Ga0209631_10000472_pt1 | contig 54822 bp, 54 predicted proteins | sample COG_08_FD_184752 | JGI IMG/M metagenome (GOLD analysis project Ga0209631, IMG submission 184752) | Pelagic Microbial community sample from North Sea - COGITO 998_met_08 (SPAdes) (version 2) | ecosystem: Environmental > Aquatic > Marine > Neritic zone/Coastal water | place: Helgoland, sampling... | reverse complement strand
CGTGGTTATTTGCGTTATTTCAAGCTTAGAACAATACAAGAGCTTAAAGATCATCTTAAACAAGAAGAGTTGCTATATTTGATTGATCATAGCAACTCATACCTAATACAATCTCACGATGGAAGAACAATTATTACTATGGGAAAATATCTAAATCATTAAAAAAATAAGATCATAGTCCAAGTGATAATAGCATTCATGATTGTGAGAAAAACAGCGGCACTTGCTATATCTTTTGCACGTTTAGCTAATTCATTTTTTTTAAGTGAAATACGATCAATGGCAGCTTCAATTCCTGAATTAATTAGTTCAACAATAAGTACTAAAAATATACTAGAAACCAACAATACTTTTTGCATAGGACTCTCACCAATCAAAGCACCTAATGGAATTAGAATTATTGCTAAAAAAATTTCTTGTCTAAATGCATGTTCATTTTTAAAAGCGGCATAAAATCCTGCCATTGAAAAAGCAATAGCATTAATAATCCTTGTTAATCCTTTTTTTCCTTTAAACGAATTTTGATTCATTTCAGCTATTCTTCTAAAAAATTTAGTTATGGAACTGGGTGCTGTAGGATCGAACAGTTTCAAGTAAGCACTGAACATTTTCGGGTGGAGTAAATTGCGTTATGCCATGGCCCAAGTTAAAAATATGTCTCTCGCCGTAGCCATAGTCATCAATAATTTGTTTGGCGGCAGCTTCAATCGCTTTGGGTGTTGATAATAATATTGAGGGATCCATATTGCCCTGTAAAGTTAATTGGTCCTTAACCATTTTTCTAGCAACACCTATATTCGTTTGCCAATCTATGCCCAAAGCATCTGCACCGCTGTTAGCTTGTTTTTCTAGCCACTGCCCGCCACCTTTAGTAAAAATTATTTTGGGTGTATCTTGGTAACCCATCAAATTAAGGTTATGAATAATAACTTTCATGTAATTTAAAGATAAAGGTTCGTATTCATTATCTGCCAATGCACCTCCCCATGAATCAAAAATCATCACAATATCAGCGCCAGCATCAATTTGAAGTGCTAAATACTTACTTACCGATTCTGTGGTAATTTTTAAAATATGATGAATTAGGTCGGGCCTTGAATAAGCCATTTTTTTGATAGTCAAAAAATCTGTGCCGCCTTGGCCTTCAACCATATAGGTAGCAAGTGTCCATGGACTTCCTGAAAAACCAATCAATGGGACGCGGCTATTTAAAGCCACTTTAATACTTCTTACCGCATTAAAAACATAAGATAGTGCATCTTCAATATCTGGGATATCTAATTTTTGTATCGATGATTCGTCCGTTAATGGGTGCTTGAATTTAGGTCCTTCTCCCTCAACAAAATAAAGTCCTAATCCCATCGCGTCAGGCACAGTTAATATATCTGAAAATAAAATTGAAGCGTCAAGAAGAGGGTATCGGTCAAGCGGTTGCAATGTAACTTCAGTAGCAAAATCAGTATTTTTGCAAAGCTCTAAAAAACTCCCTGCATTTTTTCTGGTAGCACGATATTCAGGTAAATATCTTCCTGCTTGTCGCATAATCCAAGAAGGGGTATAAGAAGTTTTTTCACCTCTTAACGTTTTTAAAATAGCATCGTTTTTTGGATCCGTCATAGAAAATGCTTCTTATTTTGTTTACAGAAAAGCCTTGAAGACTAGATGGCTTAGCGTGGTAATGAGCTTTTGCCCATCAAGAATTCATCAACGGAACGTGCACATTGACGACCTTCTCTGATTGCCCATACAACTAATGATTGACCGCGGCGCATATCTCCGGCAGCAAATACTTTTTTACGAGAAGTAGCGTAACAATTTTCACCTTCGGTTGCAGCTTTTGCATTACCTCGTTGATCTTTATCTACTTTAAATTGGTCTAATAAATTTTGTTGTGGTCCGAGAAAGCCCATAGCTAAGAGAACAAGGTCTGCCTTCATTTTAAATTCGGAATTTGGCATTTCCTGCATCTTTCCATCTTTCCATTCAACCTTAGATGCAATTAATTCTCTAACTTTACCGTTCTCACCAACAAATGATTTTGTTGCCACTGACCAGTCACGTTCACAACCTTCCTCGTGTGAACTGGATGTTCTTAATTTTAATGGCCAATAAGGCCAAACAAGTTCTTTATTTTCCTGCTCCGGGGGTTGGGGCATCAATTCAAATTGCGTTACGGAAGCGGCACCATGACGATTAGAAGTGCCAACACAATCAGACCCTGTATCGCCGCCACCAATTACAACGACATGTTTTCCAGTTGCTGTAATTTGTTCTTTAACTTTATCTCCTGCTACCACTTTGTTTTGTGAGGGCAAAAAGTCCATCGCAAAATGCACGCCATCCAACTCACGTCCAGGCACAGGGAGGTCTCGTGGCCATTCAGCTCCACCAGCTAAAATTACTGCATCATACTCATCTACCAATTGATCAGGAGAAATATTTCCACCCACATTCTGGTTGGGCTTAAAGCAAACCCCTTCAGCTTCCATTTGTTCCATACGACGGTCAATGTGTGTTTTTTCCATCTTAAAGTCAGGAATACCATAACGAAGCAAGCCGCCAATTCGATCATTTTTCTCTAGCACATCAACCGCATGACCTGCTCTTGCTAATTGTTGAGCTGCAGCTAAGCCTGCAGGGCCAGAACCAACAATTGCAATTTTTTTTCCCGTTTTATGTTTTGGCGGTTGTGGCACAACCCAATTATTTTCCCAGGCTTTATCAATAATTGCATGCTCAATGGATTTTATGCCCACCGCATCAGAATTAATATTTAATGTACATGCTGCCTCACATGGTGCTGGACAAATTCGACCAGTAAATTCTGGGAAATTATTCGTCGAGTGTAAGACATCAATAGCTGCACGCCAATTTTGCTGGTATACCAAATCATTCCAGTCTGGAATAATATTATTTACTGGGCAGCCATTGTTACAAAATGGGATGCCACAATCCATGCAACGCGCACCTTGAATTTTGGCTTCTTCATCAGATAAATGAAGCACGAATTCTTTGTAATTTTTAATCCTTTCGGAAGGCGGAATATATCCTTCATCAAGTCGAGGATATTCCATAAAACCTGTTACTTTTCCCACTTAAGCTGCCTCCTTAGATGTTGCCTGATGTAACTCATTTAAAGCGCGTCGATATTCATGAGGCATAACTTTAACAAAATTGTTCAATTCATTTTCCCAATTTGCAAGAATTGAATTTGCTATCGGACTATTTGTATAATTGGCGTGATTTTCAATTAAGCCTTTTAAAATAACTTCATCTGCCAAATTTAAATGTCTAGCGATTTTTGGCTGCATAGAATCTTTTTCAATTTTTTCCAAACTCACCATTGCAGGGTTACAAAATTTTTCAAAACTATTAGTTGGATCATAAATATAAGCAACGCCGCCAGACATGCCAGCAGCAAAATTTTGTCCTGTTGATCCGAGGACAACGACCGTACCACCCGTCATATATTCACACCCATGGTTACCTAAACCTTCAACGACCGCACTTGCACCGGAATTTCTTACACAAAAACGTTCACCTGCAATCCCTCTAAAGTAGGTTTCACCGCTAGTAGCGCCATACATAACGGTATTCCCAACAATTATATTATTGCCCTCAATGCCTTTAAAGTTTGCTGGTGGCTGAATAATAATTGTTCCTCCACATAACCCTTTACCAACATAGTCGTTACCTTCGCCATGCAAATTAAACGTAATTCCTTTTGCTAAGAAAGCACCAAAACTTTGTCCGGCTGTTCCATTTAAATTGACTTTAATAGTACCTGGATTTAAACCTTCATTTCCATAGCGTTTCGCCACCTCATGAGAAAGTAATGTCCCCACCGTTCGATTAGTGTTAGTAATGGGAATAGCAAACTCAATTGGTTTTTTTGTCTCTACCGCTGACAAGGCTTGTCTAATAATCTCATGATCTAATGCTTTATCTAAGCCATGATCTTGATTCTCAACATGATAACGAGCAACCTCATGCTCAAGTATTGGTTGATAGAAAATACGACTAAAATCTAGGCCTTGGATTTTCCAATGCTCAATACCCTTTTGCATATCAAGTAAATCACTGCGGCCTATCAAATCATTAAATTTTTTAATGCCAAGTGAGGCCATGATTTCTCGCACTTCCTCTGCAATAAAGAAAAAGAAATTAACCACATGATCAGGTTTGCCTTTAAAACGTTTTCTTAGTTCGGGATCTTGCGTTGCAATACCTACAGGACATGTATTGAGATGGCATTTTCTCATCATAATGCAGCCCTCAACAACCAAGGGTGCCGTTGCAAAACCAAACTCATCAGCACCTAACATAGCGCCAATTGCAACATCGCGACCTGTTTTCATTTGTCCATCAACTTGCAGAATTACTCTGCCCCGAAGTTGATTAAGCACTAATGTTTGTTGTGTTTCAGCCAGACCAATTTCCCAGGGTGTACCAGCATGTTTAATCGATGATATAGGTGAAGCTCCCGTTCCACCATCATGCCCAGCGATAACTATGTGGTCAGATTTTGCTTTTGCGACACCCGCAGCAACCGTGCCCACACCAGTTTCTGACACTAGCTTCACGGAAATATCAGCATTTGGGTTAGCATTTTTTAAATCATGAATTAACTGAGCTAAATCTTCAATTGAATAAATATCATGATGTGGTGGTGGTGAGATAAGGCCAACTCCGGGCACTGAAAATCTTAATTTAGCAATGTAAGCACTGACTTTGTGTCCGGGTAATTGACCACCCTCTCCAGGTTTTGCTCCTTGTGCCATTTTTATTTGAATCTGATCCGCAGCGCATAAATAAGCCGCAGTTACACCAAAACGCCCAGAGGCAACCTGCTTAATTCTAGAACGCATTGAATCACCAGCTTTTAATTCATAATTGGACTCGATAATATCTTTACCCAGATGCTCTGCTATCGATGTATTTTTCAAAATTGGAATAAAACGTTTTGCATCCTCGCCGCCTTCACCTGTATTCGATTTACCTCCAATACGATTCATGGCAACAGCCAACGTCGAATGTGCTTCTGTTGAAATCGATCCTAGTGACATAGCTCCCGTAGCAAAACGTTTCACAATTTCTGTCGCTGGCTCGACTTCGTCAATTGAAATGGAGGTGGATGATTTAAATACAAATAAACCCCTTAACGTTTTATGGCGGTGTGATTGGTCATTAATTAATTGGGCATATTCTTTATAAGTATCGTATTGATTTGTTCTTGTAGAGTGTTGGAGTTTCGCAATTGATTCTGGGTTCCACATGTGTTCCTCTCCACGAATGCGAAATGCATATTCACCCCCAGCATCTAATGCGTTGGAAAGCACTGGATCGTCGCCAAATGCTGCGGCGTGCATACGATCAACCTCTTGCGCAATTGCATCAATACCAATTCCTTCAATATTTGTTGCCGTACCAGTGAAATATTGATCAATAAATTTTTGATTTAATCCCACTGCTTCAAAAATTTGGGCACCACAGTAGGACTGGTATGTTGAGATACCCATTTTTGACATAACTTTATACAGACCTTTGCCAATTGCCTTTATAAATTTCTCTTGAGCTTCGATAAAGTTATCCGTTAAAGAATTGATAGTTTCAATAGTTAGCCAAGGGCAAACTGCTTCTGCACCATATCCAGCTAAAAGTGCAAAATGGTGTACCTCTCTTGCTGAGCCAGTGTCTACGACTAAACCTGTATTGGTTCGATTGCCCGCCTTAACCAAATGTTGATGGGTTGCTGAGCAAGCTAACAATGCTGGGATTGCCTGTCTATTTCGTGATACGTTCCGATCAGAGAGGATGATAATGTTATAGCCAGCTTTCACTGCTGTATTTGCATCATCACAAAGGGCATCTAATTTGTTTTTCATTGCAGCAGGCGATGCTGATTGGCCTTCAACTTCAAAAGTGATATCAATAACAATAGACTTAAATTGATTCTGCGTGAGTGCGTCTATTTTTTTTAATTGTTCTAATTCTTCTAAACTTAATACCGGCTGACTTGCTTCTAAACGCATTGGTGCGGTTTTTTCATTAATACCTAATAAATTTGGACGGGGCCCAATGTAGGTAACCAACGACATAACAATTTCTTCACGTATGGGATCTATTGGTGGATTTGTTACTTGTGCAAATAACTGTTTAAAATAGTTATAGATGAGTTTAGGGCGATTTGAGAGAACAGGTAATGCAGCATCATTACCCATTGAGCCTGATGCTTCTTGCCCCGTTTCAATCATCGGTTTTAAAATAAAATTAATATCCTCTTGCGTAAATCCAAAATTTTGTTGGGTATCAAGTAAGGATTCATGCATTACTAATTCTGTATCGACAGCTTTTAAATCACCTAAAAAATATCGAGATTGTTTTATCCATTTGGCGTAAGGTTTTTCGTTGGATAACAATTTTTTAATTTCTTCATCGTCAATAACTCGACCTGCCTGCAAATCAATAAGGAGCATTTTTCCTGGCTCCAAACGCCACTTTTTAATAATTTTTTCTTCAGGAAATTTTAAAACACCCATTTCGGAAGCCATCATGACAACACCATCATCGGTCATTAAATAACGCGCTGGCCTTAATCCGTTTCGATCAAGAGTTGCGCCGATCATCTGGCCATCGGTAAAAGCAACGGCTGCTGGACCATCCCATGGCTCCATTAAGGCAGCATGGTATTCGTAAAAAGACTTTCTTTCCTCATTCATTAATGGGTTTCTTGACCAGGCCTCAGGAATTAACATCATCATTGCGTGTGGCAAGCTATACCCACCGGCAACCAGTAATTCCAAACAATTATCAAAGCTAGCAGAATCTGATTGCGTCTCATCAATTAATGGCCATAGTTTTTCTAAATCATCACCCAGTAAATCAGATTGCATTTTTTCATGGCGGGCATTAATCCAATTAATATTTCCCCTGACGGTATTAATTTCTCCATTATGAGCAATCATTCGATAGGGGTGAGCCAAATCCCAGGCAGGAAAAGTATTGGTAGAAAAGCGTTGGTGAACCAAGGCCAGCGCAGATATCATTGATTCTTGCAGCAGATCTTGATAGTAGTTTCCAACTTCACAAGCCAGCAGCATACCTTTGTAAACAATGGTACGAGATGACATGGAGTTAATATAAAATTTTACCGGATCTTTGAAATCCAATGCAGCGACTGCATTTTCTGCCCGCTTTCTAATCACAAAAAGCTTTCTTTCAAACGCATCTTGTGAATACACTTCAGCTGCTCGACCAATAAAGACTTGACGAGTAATTGGCTCAACATGTTTGGCAGCATCTGCGATATCTTTATTATTTACTGGAACATCACGCCAACCCAGTTCTTCTTGACCCTCTTCTTTAATAATTTGTGAAACGATTGTTTCGCATTGCTTTCTATTTTTTTCACTTTGAGGAAGAAATAACATACCGATGCCAAAATATCCCTCATCAGGTAAATTAATATTTAATTTTTTCGCCTCTGCACGAAAAAAACTGTCTGGTAATTGCAAAAGAATGCCTGCGCCATCGCCTAATTTCGGATCATAACCTGTGGCACCACGATGCGTTAGGTTAGTTAGGATCTCAAGCCCTTGTTGCACGATTTGATGGCTCTTCTTACCATGGATATTTGCAACAAAGCCAACACCACATGAATCATGCTCATTTTTTGGATTGTACAAACCCTGTTTAATAGGTTTTTTTATAAATGTCATTTGTAAACGTTTAAAATTTAACGGAACCTTGAATAATAAGGCTTTTTACTTATTTATTCAATGATTGCAAAGATAAAGTCGTAACATTTTATAATGCCTCAAAGGCAACTTGAGCTGCATTTAATGTTTGTTGAATATCATGTTCTGTGTGTGCTGCGGATACAAATCCAGCTTCAAATGCAGATGGCCCAAAATAGATTCCTTGTTCAAGCATTAAATGAAAGAATTTGTTAAAACTTTCTCTATCAGATGCCATTACTTCATCAAAGCTATTAGGCGCTGTTGCGGAAAAATAGAGGCCAAACATGCCACCTACATTTCTCGCCGTAAATTCTTTGCCTTGCTCCCTTGCTATCTGCGTAAGCCCTGTAACTAATTTATTAGTCATGTCAGCCAATTGCACATGAAAATTCTCTTGTTGAATTAATTCTAGTGTTTTTAAGCCTGCAGCAACAGCGACAGGGTTGCCGGATAATGTTCCAGCCTGGTAAACAGGACCTAATGGCGCTAGCTGACTCATTATTTCTTTTTTTCCGCCAAATGCACCAACGGGCAAACCGCCTCCAATAACTTTACCAAGGGTAGTCATATCTGGCAAAACGTTAAAAAGCTCTTGTGCGCCACCGAGTGCAACCCGAAAACCTGTCATGACTTCATCAAAAATCAACACGGCACCATGATGCGTGCAAAGCTGTCTAAGAGTCTCTAAAAATTCTTGCTCGGGCACAATAAGATTCATATTACCAACAACGGGCTCAATAATAACGCAGGCAATTTCATCACCTAGTCGATCAAACAAATCTTTCAGCGCCTGAGTGTTATTGTAGGGTAAGGTTAGCGTATCTTTGGCCACATCATGAGGTACGCCCGCTGAACTTGGCTGGCCAAAAGTAAGCGCACCAGAACCGGCTTTGACAAGAAGTGCGTCAGCATGGCCATGATAACAGCCCTCAAACTTAACAATTTTGTCACGCGATGTGTATCCCCGTGCTACCCGAATTGCACTCATGGTTGCTTCAGTGCCACTACTAACCAATCGTACTTGTTCAATGCTTGGCACCAAACGCACAATTGTCTCAGCCATAATGAGTTCACGTTCGGTTGGTGCGCCAAAAGATAAGCTGCTCTCGGCAACCTCTTGAACTACCTTAATTACCTCAGGATGAGCATGGCCAAGAATCATTGGCCCCCAAGAATTAATATAATCAATGTATTCTTTATCATTCTCATCCCATAGACGACTGCCTTTTGCCCGTTTAAAAAATATAGGCGTACCCCCTACCGAGCCAAATGCTCGCACCGGGGAGTTGACTCCACCAGGAATTATCAATTGAGATTGCTGAAATAATTGTTTATTTTTATCCATAAATTTACACAAATAATTTTGTAAAGTTTGTTGTCATATCAGTCATATTTTGTGTCCCAAAGAGCCCATTGATGACAGCTATTGCATCGACTTTATGTCGAATTAATATTGAAGCGTTATTAATAGTAATGCCACCAATTGCCACCACTGGCAGGGGGCACATGGTTTTAACCTGGCTCAAAAATTCGAGTGAAACTTGAGATGCATTCGGTTTCGTCTGTGTTGGGAAAAATGCTCCTAACGCAACATAGTCTATTTTTTTTTCTATGGCCAGTTTAACGCGCTCGATAGAATTGTAACAAGAAAGTCCAACAATTTTATCAGCACCTAATTTTTCACGTGCTGTTTCGATCGTGTCGTCATTTTCTCCTAAATGCACACCATCTGCATCTAAATTACAACAAATGTCGACATTGTCATTAATAATTAACGTCATATTTAAACGATTGCATAATTCTTTTACTTGTTCTGCTTGATCAATTAAAGCCGATAAGGCTAATTTTTTATTTCGATACTGTAATAATCGACAGCCTCCGCTATGAATTAATTCAATTTGATGAAGTAATTTTTCTGTATCAGTTTCATCGGGCGTAATTGCATATAAACCCTTAATGATGTGTGAACTTTCCATCGTCTTCTTCTTCATTGATCCAAAAAAATCGATCAGGAATAAATTGTCCCATTCCTGGTTTGAACGCATTTTTTAATGTTTGCCATGTAAAGTTTTGTGCTTCGTCAATTGCCTCTTCAAAATCTAATCCTCGTGCTATACAGCCAGCAATAGCAGAAGCAAGGGTACAGCCTGAACCGTGATAGGAGCCCGGCAAGCGCTCCCAATAATATGGAATTTTTTGACCCGTCGATGCGTAAAGAGTATTAATAACGGAATCGGATTGCTCATGAGTGCCTGTAATCAAAATATTTTTACAGCCTAATTTTTTTAAACGGCTAGCACATTCATCCAGGGTAAGATCCATAAATTCTTCTTCATCTCGAATAACCAGTCTTCGAGCTTCATAACTGTTTGGTGTTATTACTAAAGCATGTGGAAATAATAATTCCGCCATAGCTCGCATCATGGTTGCATCAACCAAATCGTCACCTCTTCCTGAAGCCAGAATAGGGTCTAATATCAATGGAATATCTGGATAATCGGCAACAATTTCTGCCACAATGGCAATATTCTCTGCACTCCCTAAAAGGCCGCATTTGAATGCTGCCACTTCAATATCCTCTAAAATAGAACGTGCTTGATCATTAATCCAATCCGAACCAAGAGGCATTAAACTATCCACCCCGATAGTATCTTGAACAGAAATCCCACTTGCCACTGATAGCGGATGACAACCTAAACTAGCTAACGTTAAAATATCTGCTTGCATTCCCGCTCCACCACTTGGGTCAGTTGCGGAAAATGTCATAACATTTGGTATTAAATTATTCATTCATTTTTGGAGCGGATGACGGGAATCGAACCCGCATATTGAGCTTGGGAAGCTCACGTTCTGCCATTGAACTACATCCGCTGTCTATTGTTAAATCAATCATTGTATACAAATGTATATTACAACTTTAAAAATCAATTGGATCAACATCAAGTGCATATTTAACACGTTTAGTTTCAGGTAACCCCTGCATATTACGTATCCATTTTTTTAAAAATTGATGCAGATCTTTTCGATCATTTGCCTGGAAAAAAATTTGCACCCTCTCAAAGCCTTTCAAGCGTTCCATGACCGGTCGAACGGGCCCAAAAAATTGTACTGAAGTTCTAATGTTGTTTATTTCTTTGATTCCTTGTTCAATAACTGCATCTATATAAGTTAGCTTTTTTGCTTGAACAGTAAAAATAGCCATATGGCTGAACGGAATAAAATTCATTTGTTTTCTTTCCTGTAGCAATAAATCGGCAAATCCAGAGAAATCATGTTTTTTAAGGTAATAAAATAGGGGGTGTTTTGGAAAATTTGTTTGGATCAATACCTCGCCCTGAATTAATGCTCGGCCTGATCTTCCGGCCACCTGGGTCAATTGTGAAAATATTCTCTCCGTTGCACGAAAATTTGTACTGTAAAGTGCTTGATCTATTTCCAATACGACAACTAAGGATAACTTTTTAAAGTCATGGCCCTTAGATAGCATCTGTGTTCCTACCAAGATATCCACCTCACCTTCATTGACTTGATGGTACAAATCATTAAGGGCCTGCTTTGAACGCATAGTATCTCTGTCTACTCTTAAAATTTTTGCCTTTGGGAATTGCTTTTCGATAATATCTTCAATACGTTGTGTGCCTTTGCCAACTGGAAACAAATCTAAATTACCACAATCAGGACATTGCGCAGGAGTAGATTTTTGGTAATCACAATGATGGCACTTAACTTTATTCTGTTGCCGATGATAGACTAGTTTGCTGGAGCATCTTTGACAATTTGGTGTCCATCCACAACTGGAACAGACCAATACTGGTGAATATCCACGACGATTTATAAAGATTAAAACTTGTTGGTTATTTTTAATTCGCTCATCGATAGCCTCTAATATCTCTTTTGACAAATTATTAGAGAAATCTTTTTCATAGGGAATGAGTTTAATGCTAGGTAAATGAGCCCCTGCTATCGCACGGGTACTTAAACTTAAGTAATTATATTTTTTTATGGCAGGCTTTGCATTTAACCATGATTCAAGCGATGGTGTTGCTGTGCCCATAACTACTGGGATATTTAACTCTTTTGCTCTCACAAGCGCGACATCCCGAGCGTGATATTTTAAACCCTCTTGTTGTTTAAATGACATGTCATGTTCTTCATCTATGATAATTAACCCCAGATTACGCATTGGCGTAAAAATTGCTAAACGAGTTCCAATCACTATATTTGCTTCACCTGACTTTGCCCATTGCCAATGCTTCAACCGTTCCCGGTCTGACATAAAACTATGGAGCACAACAATTTTTTGGTCATTAAACCTTCGTCGGAAACGACTCTCTAATTGAGGTGTTAAATTAATTTCCGGAACCAATACTAAAGCTTGTTGCTCGTTTTGAATTAATTTTTCTATTAGTTTTAGATAAATTTCAGTTTTACCACTACCCGTCACCCCATGAACTAACCATGCGTTAAAACCCCCTGCATTTAAAATTTTCTCAGTAATAATTTTTTGTTCAGACGTCAGCTGCGGTGGTAAATCTTTTTTAAATACCTCTTGCTCAAGCTGCCACTCCTTTGTTGAACATAATCCCGCAACTTCAAGTGTTTTAATTAAGGGCAGGGCATTAGTCATTAATTTGGCTAATGCTGTTTGGCGAATGGGGCCCTTTAATAAAATCTGTGCCAACTTTCTTAATCTTATTTGTCGTCCTGGTAAATCCTCTATCGAGACTTGGGTTAATATTTTTGTTGGCTCTATTAAGCGTTCAACCCTATTAATATGACTTTTGTCTTGTTTTATTCTTGCAGGCACAACCGACATTATTGTTTGGCCAATTGGAAACTGATAGTAATCAGAAACAAAAGAAAGTAATTTTAATAAATTCTTATCAAATAATATCTCTTGATCGACATGAATAATTTTTTTTAATTTATTTTTTTCAATCTTAGAAGAATTTGAAAAGCCATACACGACGCCAATCAAATTTCTTTTACCAAAAGGGACTTTAACGTATTGGCCAATTTGAATAGCTTCATTTTCTGCAACATAATCAAACAAATCATTAACAGGAACATTTAATGCCACTTTAATTATTTTTTCACTGGGTTTCATCTAATAAATGGATTCCTCAATTAAGAATTGCGTAGGATAGGTTAAAATATTATTTTTTATTATTTTAACCTTGTGAAAGCTAACCTAACTACTTTACTTTACCACGCGATTCAATCTCTAAATGTGGTAATTTCTGAAGAGCAAATCACTCTTGAACGGCCCAAGCTAATTGAGCATGGCGACTTCTCAACTAATATTGCTATGGTGCTCGCAAAACAAGTCAAAAAAAACCCTCGGGAAATTGCACAAAGCATTATTGATAATATTGAAAAAAATAATTTATTTAAAAAAATTGAAATTGCTGGTGCTGGTTTCATTAATTTTTTTCTAAAAAATGAAGCGTTGATTTCAGTCATTCAAGAAATTCTTCAACAAAAAAAAGCTTACGGCAGAAATACAAAAGGGGGCAATAAAAAAATACAAATTGAATTTGTTTCTGCTAACCCTACCGGTCCGCTGCATGTCGGTCATGGTCGTGGTGCAGCAATCGGCGATAGTCTAGCTCGCTTACTGGAATTTAGTGGTTGGCAAGTGACGCGTGAATTTTATTACAATGACGCAGGTGCCCAAATTGATAATTTAACAAAATCCGTAAAAGCACGATGTCTCAATATTGATGTTGATAATGATGATTTTCCTGCTGACGGATATCGCGGTGACTATATAAAAGAAATTGCTGATTCCTATATGATGGGCCTTTCAATCAATTGTGGTGAAGAGATAATAGAGTCTCATGGTGATATTGCAGATGATGATTGTATTAAAAAATTTAGTGTTGCCTATTTACGCAATGAACAAGATCAAGATCTAGCCAATTTCAAAATCAAATTTGATGTCTACAGCCTGGAATCATCATTTTATAAAAACAAAAAAGTTGATGAAGTTGTGTCGTTACTAAAAAGTAATGGCTTTACTTATGAAAAAGATGATGCGCTTTGGCTTAAATCAACACAATTTGGTGATGATAAAGATAGGGTCATGAAAAAAAGTGATGGTTCTTATACTTATTTTGTTCCTGATGTTGCCTATCATTTAGATAAATGGGAGCGTGGTTTCCATCGCGTTATTAATGAACAAGGGGCCGATCATCACAGTACTGTTAATCGAGTTAGAGCAGGACTGCAAGGCTTGAAGAAAAATATACCGCTCCATTGGCCTGAATATGTTCTCCATCAGATGATAACGGTCACCAAAGGCGGTGCTGAAGTTAAGATCTCTAAACGTGCTGGCAGTTATGTCACTTTAAGTGATTTAATTGAGGAAGTTGGCTGTGACGCAACCCGATTCTTTCTTGTTTCTCGACGCCCTGACTCGCAACTAATTTTTGATATTGATTTAGCAAAAACACAAAGCAATGATAACCCTGTTTATTACATTCAATATGCTCATGCCCGTATTGAGGGGGTATTAAAACAATGGGGGGGAAATATAAATTCTCTCAGCAATAACCATCCCTATAGTTATGATTCTCTCCTTGAAAAAAAACTGATTAAAAAAATAAGCGAATTTCCTGAATTAATCGAAACTGCTTCTAAAGATCTTGAGCCTCATCAAATTGCTAATTACTTAAAAGAATGTGCCGCAGAATTTCACAGCTATTATAATGATTCCAAGTTCTTAGTTAAGGACGAATCAATAATGCTAGGACGATTAAGTCTTATTTATGCCACACAACAAATTTTAAAAAATGGATTAAGTCTGTTAGGCATATCAGCACCGGATTCTATGTAGAGGATATTAAATGAGTGAAGATTATCGAACAATAAAAGAAAAAAAAGCTGAAGGCACCCCTTTTACAAATGGTTTGTTTGTTGGAATTTTATTAGGAATCTTAGTTTCTATTGCAGTCACATTGTTTATAACAAATGGCAAAAGCCCATTTGTCTCTAAAGAAACTATTGGCTCATGTATAGAGGTTAATTCTGCTATTGGTGAAGATGATGTTATTAATATCGATGAAGATACAACTTTTGATTTCTATAATACTCTTCCTGAGGACTCATCGAATTATGCTAATGAACCAATTCAAGAACCAAAACAAGAAAATCGATTGGTAGATTACTACATTCAAGTTGGTGCATTTTCGCGACAAGAGCCAGCTGATAATTTAAAAGCCAAGCTTGCTTTAATGGGTTTTGAATCTGTCATTATGTCAGCAAAAATAAGTGATAGTACTTTTCATCGAGTAAGTGTTGGGCCTTATGAAGAATACGAAACTGCCCGCGAGATGAGAGAAAAACTTATAAAAGAAGGTTTTAAGGCGAACTTAATTAAACTAACAAGGCCTAAAAATTAAATTACAAACAAGGATAAATAATGAAAAATTTCTTACTTGCCATTCTAATCTTTTTTACTTCAACGGCATTCACTGTTGAGCCAAAACCCGGTGTCAATTTTAAACAAACAAAAGAAATTATTGCAACTGATTCCCCCGGCAAAATTGAAGTTATTGAAATGTTTTGGTATGGATGTATTCATTGTTTTAACTTTGATCCATATTTAGATAAGTGGGCTGATAATCTACCAAAAGATATAGTATTTAAACGTGTGCCTGCGATTCCACGGAAAGATTGGGTGCCAATGGCAAAAGCTTTTTATGCTTTAGAAACACTTGAGCTAGAGCACAAATTACATGAAAAATTATTTGATGCTATCCATAAAGATAAGGTTGTCGACCCCGCCAGCGAAATGAGCGCCATCAGTTGGATTGCTGTGAATGGGAAAAAAGATCTTAATGAAGTAAAAGATGCTTTTAATAGTTTTTCCATGAAGTCAAAGCTATCAAACTCTTTTAAAATGTTTAAAGCTGCAGGCGCAACAGGTGTCCCAGCTATCATTATTGATGGTAGGTATCTAACATCAACAACCATGGCCGGTGGAGAAAAAAATACACTGCAATTAATGGACTATATTATTAAAAACGTTCGAGCTGACAAAGCAAAAAAATAATTTGAGCTTGAAGGTCATTATTAGTGGTGCGAGTTCCGGTATAGGCAAAGCGCTTGCAAAAGAGTACTCCAAAAACGGTGCCATTTTAGGACTAATTAGTCGGCGAAAAAATGTGTTGCAAGAGCTAAAAAAAGAATTGCCTAATTCTTGTTTTATTTATGCGCTTGATGTCAATGATATTAAGGCCTGCCAGAGCATGGCAAATGATTTCATCATGCATGTTGGGTTGCCAGATATTGTTATCGCAAATGCTGGTATAAGTCATGGTACTTTGACAGAATATTATGATGACTTAACAACTTTTCAACAAATTATAAAAACAAATTTGTTTGGAACAGTAAATTTATTCCAGCCTTTTGTTGGTTTATTCAAATCCAGAAAAAAAGGTTCTTTCGTAGGTATTTCTAGTGTTGCCGGCATTCGTGGCTTGCCAGGTGCTAGTGCATACAGTGCTTCAAAATCAGCATTAAGTAATTACCTTGAAGCTTTACGTATTGAATTAAGTGAATTTAATATTTCCGTAATCAATATTGCACCTGGTTACATCGAGTCAGCTATGACAGCAGCAAACCCCTATTCCATGCCCTTTATCATGAAAGTTGATGAAGCAGCGAAAAAAATAATCCATGCCATATATCTGAAGAAAAAATTTATCATCATTCCTTGGCAAATGGCTGTTATTGGAAAAATTATGCATATGCTGCCTGTTTCCATTTGGGATTGGCTAGCAAAACGCAGTCCAAGAAAACCACGAAAAATAGAAAACTAATAAATATCATTAAAATTAACTAATTTCCCCCTAATTCAATTGCCCCTCTTCACCTTCAAGAATAGAATTAAAGGGTAAATTTATTAATTTTATGAAGGATCCAATTATGTCTTTAAAAGGTAGTAAAACTGAACAAAACCTAAAAGATGCATTTGCTGGTGAATCACAAGCTAATCGTCGATATCTCTATTTTGCAGCTAAAGCTGATGTGGAGGGCTACAACGATGTTGCCGCATTATTTAGATCCACTGCTGAAGGTGAAACCGGACACGCCCATGGGCACTTAGAATTCCTTGAAGAATGTGGTGATCCAGCTACAGGGCTGCCTATCGGCCCAACAGCTGACAACCTTAAGGCTGCAGTCGCTGGCGAAACACATGAATATACTGACATGTACCCTGGCATGGCAAAAACTGCTCGCGATGAGGGGTTTGATGAAATTGCCGATTGGTTTGAAACGTTAGCTAAAGCTGAACGCTCTCATGCTAATCGCTATGAAAAAGCACTAAACGAGTTAGTATAATTTTTAAGACCGGGGATTTCCCCGGTTTTATTTTTATGTCCGCACCCAAAGAAGGAAGTTTACAGGCGCCCACGCGTCATCCAATTGACTGGCGAAATCCAGATTTTTATAACGAAAGTTCTTTAAATGAAGAATTAGAACGTGTTTATGATATCTGCCATGGTTGTCGTCGATGCGTAAGTTTGTGTCAATCATTTCCAACGCTTTTTGACTTAGTTGATGAATCTGAAACCATGGAAGTGGATGGGGTTGCCAAAACAGATTTTAAGAAAGTTGTGGATCAATGTTATCTATGTGATCTTTGCTACATGACGAAATGTCCGTATGTTCCTCCACACGAATGGAATGTTGATTTTCCGCATTTAATGTTGCGTGCCAAAGCTATTTATTACAAAAAAGGTGATGCAAAATTACGAGACAAAGTATTGACAAGCACAGACACCGTCGGAAAAATTGCGGGAATACCGGTTATTGCGCAAACCGTAAATGCTGTAAACAAGGTTGGTTTTGCAAGAAAAGCTTTAGAGGCAGTTGCAGGTATTCATGCTAAAGCTTGGTTACCAAAATTTGAAAGCAATACCCTTAGAAAAAGATTAAGAAATCATCAAACAACTATCATTCCAGAAACCGTCGGCGTGACAAAGGGTAAAGTAGCATTATTTGCCACATGTTTTATGAATCGGAATGAGCCTGGTCCAGGTGAAGATTTCTTTAAAGTTTTCGAGCATAATAATATTTTGGTCAAGCTTACTGAAAAAGAAACATGTTGTGCTATTCCAAAGCTTGAATTAGGAAATCTAGAAGCGGTAGAAAAAGCTAAAAATATTAATATTCCTGTTTTAGCTAAATTAGTTGATGAAGGCTGGGATTTAACTTCACTAATTCCATCATGTGTTTTAATGTTTAAGCAAGAATTGCCATTAATGTTTCCCGAAGACTCCGAAGTGATCAAGGTTAAAAATGCTTTCTTTGATCCGTTTGAGTACTTAATGCTTAGAAACAAAGAAGACAAATTTATGAAAGATTTTAAGCAGGGGCTTGGTAAAGTTTCTTATCATGCTGCATGCCATCAAAGGGTGCAAAATATTGGGCCAAAAACTAGAGATACCTTGGCCTTAATTCCCGAAACTGAAGTGCAAATTATTGAACGTTGTTCGGGACATGATGGAACCTATGCAGTTAAAAAAGAATGTCATGATTTTTCCGTCAAAATAGTGAAGCCTGTTGTAAATAAAATTAACCAAAATGAATCAGATCATTATGGCAGTGATTGTGCAATGGCGGGCCATCATATTGGTCATATAAAAAACGATGGGTCACAACCAGAGCATCCCATATCATTATTAAGAAAGGCTTATGGATTATAAATGGCACATTTAGAGAAAAAAGATTTATTCAGCTTAGAAAAATATGCTGCAATACGTGAAGAATTTAGAAAAAAAGTAATGGCACATAAAAAAAATAGGCGCTTGGTGCTCAACCCGCATGCGGCTATTTATTTTGAAGATAAATTAACAATGCAATATCAGGTTCAAGAAATGCTACGTATTGAAAAAATTTTTGAAGCGGATGGAATTCAAGAAGAGCTTGATGTCTATAATCCTCTTATCCCTGATGGGTCAAATTGGAAAGCAACATTCATGATTGAATATGAAAAAGTTGAAGAGAGAAAAAAAGCACTAGCAAAGCTTATTGGAATAGAAAAATCTATTTGGGTCAAAATTGAAGACAGTGAAAAGATATATGCCATAGCAAATGAAGATCTGAGTCGTGAAAACGATGACAAAACAGCGTCTGTACATTTTTTAAGGTTCGAACTTACAAAAAATATGCGTGCGGATGCAAAAGTTGGTTTACCTATTTTATTTGGCATAGACCATCCTCTTTTTAAGACGGAAGTTACTGTTGCTCCAGAAATTCAACAATCCTTAATTAAAGACTTGGCATAAATTCTTTTACTTATGAATGAAAATAATTATATTGATATACTGCGCGTAGATATAATTTAAATAAGGTAATTCATGAGCTATAAAAAATGCATAACACTAATTTTTTGTCTTTTCACAAATACTGGCTTTGCCTTACAAATTGGTGATCAAGCTCCAAATTTCGATGCTAAAACGACTTTAGGTAATTTAAATTTTTATGAATGGTCAAAAAATCATTGGGTAATTTTATTTTCTCATCCTGGTGATTTCACACCTGTTTGCACTACTGAACTTGCAAGCGCTGCATTATTTCAGCCTGAATTTAAAAAAAGAAATGTCAAAGTAATTGCTCTTAGCGCTGACTCAGTCGAAGATCATCTTGAATGGATACCAGACATCAACCGCTACAAAGATATGCTTAATAAAGAGACCACAATCCTAGATGCGATAGATATTTTTACTGACGATACTGATGTCAAATTCCCAATTATTGCCGACGAAAAACTACAAATAGCTAATCTGTATGAAATGTATCATCCTAATGCGTTTCCAAACTCAGGTTCACTAGGTAGTCCATTAAAAGAAACCGTGAGGTCAGTATTTATTATTGACCCTAATAATATAATTCAAACTATTCTTATTTATCCTAAAAATATTGGAAGAAATTTTAAAGAAATATTAAGAATCGTGGACGCATTACAAGTATCTTCTAAATATGATGTTTCAACCCCTGCTGATTGGCTACCCGGTGACAAGGTTATAATATCAAATGAAATTCAAAATGAAGATATTAAAGATAAGTATCAAACTGACGATGTCGACACTTTTGAGAATTATTTAAAATTTATCAAGCAACCAGGATTTTTTAGCGGATCTGAAAAGGGTAAAAAAAGGAGTCGTGGTGAATTTAAATAATTTAATTTAATAACTTTCGAATTTCATTAACAACTTCAGTCGCAGTCAATCCAATTGGGCCTATCCCTTTTTCAACTAATCGGTCAGCTGATAGTGAATGAATTTGAACCCCTAACAGGCAAGCATTAAATAAATTAATTTTGTAATTTTTTGCTTGAGCAATTAAAGCGCCGATTGTGCCAGTCAAAATATCACCCATACCTGCGGAAGACATTCCGCTATTGCCCTCCCGACAGCGAAATATCGTTTTATCATCCTCGGCAACCAAAGTTTCTTGGCCTTTTAATACGATAATTGCCCTAGTTCTTTCAACTAACTCTAAGCAACTTAATTCACGATTTTTTTGAACATCCTGTGTTAGTTTTTTTAATAATTTTGCAGCTTCTCCAGGATGTGGCGTTAAAACTGTTCTACTTTTTCTTTTTTTTAACACTTCCATTAAATCATCATATTGAGCTAGCAGAGATAATGCGCCTGCATCAATAACAATGGGCAAATCTATTAATAAAGTCTGCAACATCATTTTATAATTTAACTCATTTGGCTCCAACCCTGGTCCTAAAATAATAGTATTGGGTGATATTTGTTGAATTTGTTCTGCCACTAAATGATGGGGCGCTCTAATCATAATTTCAGGAAGCGAAACATCAACATGGGCAGAATTAGAATCTAACATTAAAACATTAATCAGCCCGGCTCCAGAAAAAAGCGCAGCTTTCGCTGCCAATAAAATTGCTCCCGCCATACCTGGACTTCCACCAATGCAAAGCAAAGATCCATTTTTACCTTTATGTGATTCAGGTAATCTGATGAATAATTTTTTATATGCGAGGGCATCAATTGTTTGAATTTGATAACTCATAAATTATGGCAACTTTTGTTGAATACAATATTCATTGCCATCTTTCTGGTAAAAAGCTGTAACGTAATTAATAACCTGATCTGCATCATTCATTATTGATATTAAATGTAAATCATCTTTTTGAATCATTTGTTGCTTCAGCAACGCTGTCTCTATCCATTGCAATAATCCTGACCAAAAATCTGAACCAATTAAAATTATTGGAACTTGCTTAATCTTGTTGGTTTGAATCAATGTAAGGACTTGCAATAATTCATCTAAAGTACCAAATCCCCCAGGCAACACAACAAATGCAGAAGCATATTTAATAAACATAATTTTACGGGTAAAAAAATAATTGAATTCAATACTTAAATCTTGATAGTGATTTGGTGTCTGTTCATGCGGTAAAGAAATATTTAACCCTATACTTTTTGCTTTGCCATGAAATGCCCCTTTGTTTGATGCCTCCATAATTCCTGAGCCACCACCTGAGAATATATTAAAACCGTTATTTGACAAACCAAAAGCAATATTTTCTGCTAATTGATAATATTTATCATTTTTATTTATTCTCGCACTGCCAAACATCGTCACTGCCGGAACAACTTTTTCTAAACTATTAGATGCATCACGAAATTCGTTTTCAATTTTGCTTTGCACAATAGTTGTTTCGCTGTTCACGTTATGGCTATTTTTCTTCATGGCTTATTCTAGAATGAAAACCTAATAAAGAAAAATTATCATTTTGGTGGTATCACTACTTGATCATAAACTTTTGAAATAATATCTATCCTGTTATTAATAGTTGAATCTAATATTTCAACAAGAAGCAGTAAAGAAACTATTAATAAAATTATTTTAATAAAATGTGAGGCGCGCCACATGATTATGGCGCCTCAAACAAATTGATATCATCAGACTCACGCAAAGCAAGTGTCTTTATAATTTCTTTTGCCTCATAAATCCCTTTTTCATTTGCCATTTGAAAAAAAGAGTCCGCAAGAACTAAATTCTTTGCCACGCCGCGGCCATCCCGATAAATTATTCCGAGATGAAAATCGGCTTCGCCAAATTTATGCTTGGAGGCTTTTTCAAAATAACTTTTAGCTTTCTGATCATTAACAGGTGTACCCAAACCGTAATGATAGATAAATCCTAAATTAACATATACTTCTGGAATATTTTTTTCCTCAATTTGGTGATAATAATTTTTCGCAGAAATATGATTTTGTATTGTTCCTCTACCATATTGCTGCATTAAAGCTAAATTAAAAATTGCCTCGTTTGATCCTTGATTTGCCGCTGCCTGGTACCATTTAAATGCTTTTTTGAAATTTTGAAAATAGCTTGGCCCGTAGTGGTAAAGTTGTGCTAAATTTAATTGCGCCTCAAGCAAGCCTTGCTTGGCCGCTAACCGATAATTTTCAATAGCGATATCAAAATGATAATCTGCTGCTTCTCCAGTGAGAATTAATTTTGCAAAATTAAATTGAGCTTCTTTTAAATTATTCTGCGCGGCTTTTTCATACCAGTTAAATGCTTTTTTAACATCTTTTTTTGTGCCAAAGCCATAGTGATACATTTGGGCTAAATTAAATTGTGCCTCTGGTACTGTTGATTTTGCTTCAAAACAGGCATCAACAGCCTTCATCTCTTCTGAAGCAGCTGAGCGGTAAAACCAATGGTAAGCTTCTGTTAAATTTTTCTCTATCCCTAATCCATAGCGATACATTAATGCTAAATTAAATTGAGCTTCATTATCATTTTGATTTGCCGCTAACTGATAATGATCAAATGCCTTAATTAAATCTTTTTCTTTTCCCTGACCATAATGATTCATGAGACCGAGTCTAAAATTTGCTTGGGTTAAATCTCCTTTGGAGGCTCTTAAAAATAAATCGTATGCACTTTTATAATTCTTAGCTATTCTGTCACCAAGATAGTAATTTTCAGCTAGTTCAACTTGAGCTTTCTGGATTTGTGTCTCTGATGGAGGTAGGCCAAACCCCTTAAAGCTTCCTTGATTAAACCAGATATCCCAAAAATTCTGCTGTAAGCATGTATCACCTGCGTTACTGGTTGTAATAAAAAATAAGGAGCTCAAAATACATGATATTTTTTTTATTTTCATAATCGCCTCATAAATGATTTCTTCAACCAAGCAGACGATTTTATATAAAAAAAGTAAGGCGCTTTAATGAATTAATTTTTTTTCTATTAAATAATCCATATTAAATTGTGCTTGAGAATTACCTAATGCAGCAGACTTTTTATACCACTCAAAGGCTTTCTCATAATTTTGATCAATTTGAATACCTTGTTCATACATTAGTGCAACATTGAATTGTGCATTGGCATTATTTTGCTTAGCTAATTGTAAACAATCACTAAAAATTAAATTACTTGGTGAACAATTACTGTTTTGAGTATCTATGACTTGGTCATAGTGCTGCAATTGTAACTTAGACCAAAAACCTATAAAGCCACCGGAAGAATCAAACCATTCACTCCAGAAGCCTTTTTTATCATTGGTAATAACATTAATAGTTGCATCAGCTGATTCGCTTATAATGGTAGTTTCTTGAAACTCTGTAAAATGAAGCAAGGTTTTTGTTGCATACACAATGCCGCTTCCTAAAACTAGTATGCCAATCCATTTTGAAAAATGGGTGACTATTGCGGAATTCTTATTTTTTGTGCCACATGCCTGATGAATATTAAAAAGCACCTTACTATCATCTATCTTAAATTGCTCCATTCGGCTTTTTTCTTTGCCAAGGGCAGTTCTAACTAATCTTGCCTGCAGGCGCCATTTATTATCCATGGCAGTAATTACATCTCCACGAATAATTTGAAGCCATGCGTCGTCTATATTAATTTTTTTCATTCAATAATATCTAAACAATGTTTAATAAAGGGTGCTAATTTAATTCTTACTTGACGCAGAAATTCTTTAGTTGCTGCAGGTGTTCTATCTATTCTCATTGCAATATCTTTTATTGCGTAGCCATCCATTTGCAGCAGGATGGCATAGCCACGATCAGGGTCTGCTGCATTAAACTTTTGAATGCCTAATGCAACACAATCATCTATAGATTGGTCAAATACAGTTTGTTGTATGTTTTTTGTCATTTCACTATCTTCAACATTTTCTATTTCATTAACAGTCATTGCGCTTCTATTTTTCTTAATTTCACGCAAATAATCATTTTTACTGTTTCGTAAAATTTGCCAACACCATGCCTCAAAGGAGGTCTCATTTTTTACTGCTTTAAAATTTTTAATAATTTTAATAAACGCCTCTTGAAGCACTTCCTCTGTTTGTTCTTTTGTAAATTTTTGATTAAACAAAAAGCCTTTAAAAGACTGGCTCATATTTTTATATAAAATATTGATACCTTTTGTCTGATCATTTTTGGACGGACTTTTCAAAAGCACAAAACATTCCTGCTGCCACATGATCTTCCTCCTTACAAAAGTAGACGCAATAATACAAAATTTGTCAGGCCTGACTAAAATTAAATGGGCCCGTCTACTTGGTTGTAATAGTTATTTCCTCCTGTTCAACTATTGCCGCTTTGCCCAAGCGATATTTGGGCTTTTTTTATTTGTAATGAAAATGATAATGATTCGCAATAACACATTGATTGTTTATATTAGTTATTATCTGTTCATGACTTATTTATTTAACGCTATTGTATCGTTAGTATTACTGCTAACTTATTGTTTTGTGTTAACACAAACAATATGAATTAGAGTTTACTTTTTCAAATCAAGGTCAATACCTCGTACGCCTTTCAAGAATTCTTTTGTGTATTTAATCTTCTTTGGTTTGTGTTTAGCTTTTATTTTTGTAGGCTTTTGGTTGGGTAAAACTAAAACATAAAGCATCGATATTATTACCACCGCTATTGAAGCAATCACGCTACCTATAATAAACTCATTTAGATTTTGTAAAATGTAGGAAATCGCTTGATTGTAAAATATATTAAGCTGTTTTATTAATTGATCTATGTCTTGCATAATTTTAATTATAGTGTGATAGGGCAATTTTGTAAGATTATTTTAATTGGAGGTCAAAATGCTAAAAAATATTATTTTAGTAATAGTCGTGGCAGGAGTTATTTATTATGGTTACGAATACCTGAATGGAGCTGCAGGTTCTTCAGCTGAAGATTTGCCCCCATTAATGGGAGAGGTTGAATAGAATCAGGCCGCAAGGCCTTTTTTTATAATATTTTTACTAAATCTTCCACCACATTCTTTGCATCACCAAACAACATCATGGTTTTTTCCATATAAAACAATTCATTATCAAGCCCCGCATAACCTGGTGCCATTGAGCGCTTGTTAACGATAATCATTTTTGCTTTTTGGGCCTCTAAAATTGGCATTCCATAAATTGGGCTGCCTGGAGTTTTTGCTGCTGGATTTACCACATCATTAGCACCAATAACCAGCACTACATCGGTTTGAGAAAAATCGCTGTTGATATCCTCCATTTCGACCACTTGATCATAAGGCACGTCTGCCTCAGCTAATAAAACATTCATGTGACCAGGCATTCGGCCTGCAACCGGGTGAATTGCATATTTAACATTGATCCCTTTTTCAATCAATTTTACAGTGAGCTCTTGAAGAGCATGTTGTGCTCTTGCTACAGCTAAACCATAACCTGGAACAATAATAACCGAATCTGCATTGTTCATTAAAAAGGCAACATCATCAACGGATCCTGTTTTATAGTTTTTTTCTTCCTGGTCTGTTAGATCGGTTGCAACGTCACTTCCAAAACCACCCAGCAATACGGATACTATTGAACGGTTCATGGCTCGGCACATTATGTATGAAAGTATTGCGCCAGATGAACCGACACATGCACCAGCAATAATTAAGACAGAATTATTCAATGTAAACCCTATGCCTGCTGCAGCCCAACCAGAGTAACTATTAAGCATTGAAACTACTACTGGCATGTCTGCTCCGCCTATCGGAACAATTAACATAACCCCCAAAACCAAAGCAAACATCAGCATAATAATAAACGCTACGACTGATTCATTCGTAAAATAAAGCATGCCAAAAAAAACCATAAGCAACGCTAAGGTTAAATTTAACCAATGTTGCCCTTTAAAAAGTAATGCTTTAGCACCAAATTTTCCTGATAGTTTTCCAAAAGCAATGATAGATGCAGTAAATGTGATTGCACCAATAAACGCCCCTAAAAATAATTCAATTCGTTGAACTTTAGAATGAAGCTCTATTGGATTAAGGACCGCTGCGACAGCAATAAGGACCGCCGCCAACCCAACAAACGAATGCATTAGTGCAACTAACTCGGGCATTTTGGTCATTTGTACTTTTTTTGCAGCAACTATTCCTATTAAGCCACCAAGAACAATTGGCACTATAATTAAAAGTGGTATTAGGTTTTCTCCAACCCAAAAAGTCGTTACAACAGCAATTACCATACCAAGCATGCCAAAAATATTCCCTTGTCTTGCCGAGTTGGGTGAAGATAGCCCCCGCAACGCCAAAATAAACAAAATGGCTGCAATTAAATAACTAATAATTGATATAGCATGGATGGACATATTATTTTGTTACCTTTTTTTCTTTCTTTTTAAACATTTCAAGCATTCGTTGAGTTACTAAAAATCCACCAAAAATATTGATTGAGGCAAAAAAGATAGCAAAAGCACCTAAAATGCTACTAAATGTAATTATATTGTCGTTAATTTCAACAACTTGTAAAATTGCCCCAACAATAACAATGCCCGAAATTGCATTAGTAACAGACATGAGCGGCGTATGCAGTGCGGGGGTAACATTCCACACGACATGATAACCAACAAAAATTGCCAAAACGAAGATCGTAATATTCTGTAATGTAAGTATTTCAGCCATAATAAATTCCTATTTTTTTATCTGTCCATCAGTTGTTAGTAAACTGCCCGAAATAAGTTCGTCTTCCAGGTTAATAGAAAAGGAATTATTTTCATCGAAGAGCAATTTAATAAATTCAAAAATATTTCGTGCATATAGCAGCGTGGCATCAGAGCTTAATTCGCTTGCCAAATTAGTATTTCCAATAATCGTCACACCATTTTCAACAATGGTTTCATTTGCTTTGGTTAACGGACAATTGCCGGATCCATTCTTGGCTTGGCCTGCTGCCATATCAACAATGACTGAGCCGGCTTTCATTTTCATTACCGTCTCTGCATTAATAAGAATTGGTGGCTCTCTGCCTGGTATGAGCGCAGAAGTAATAATAATGTCAGCTTGTTCAGCTTTTTCAGCTACTAATTTAGCTTGACGCGTCAGCCATGAAGCGGGCATTGCCTTTGCATAACCACCTTCACCTAATGCGGCTTGTTGCTCTTCATCAGTCTCATATGGCACATCAATAAATTTTGCCCCCAATGATTCTATTTGTTCTTTCACCGACGGCCTAACATCAGACGCCTCAACCACCGCACCCAAACGTTTTGCTGTTGCAATGGCTTGCAGGCCGGCAACACCTGCACCTAAAATCATTACCCTGGCTGCTTTAACGGTTCCCGCAGCCGTCATTAGCATCGGCATAAATTTCTTATACGTATTTGCTGCCAACACGACAGCTTTGTAACCTGCAATATTTGCCTGTGAGGATAATACATCCATAATTTGTGCGCGTGTATTTCTAGGCAATGCTTCTAAAGCAAAAGCTGTGACTTTTTTATTGGCAAAATTTTGTGTTAATTCTTTATTAAACGGCTCTAACATACCCACTAAAACATGATTCGGTTTTAGGTACTGAAAATCTATTTCTGGCATAGCATTTACCATTAAGATTAGGGTTGCGTTAAAAACTTCCTTTCTATCAACGACTTTAACGCCAACACTGGCATAATCAGCATCATTAATAAAGGATGCTAAACCCGCTCCCTCTTCAATAATAAGCTCATGCTTGAGAGCAATTATCTTTTTCGCTGTATCCAAAGACAAAGCGGCTCGAGCTTCATTCTTTCTCGTTTCTTTTAATACACCAATAATCATATTAATTTTTAATATTCAACCTCAAAACTTTTTGTATTAATTTCCTTAATAGTTTTGGCAACAACAGAAACTGCTTCCTTTTTTGCCGAGCTTTTTCTAAATGCTAATGCAACTCTTCGAAATGGTGCTGGCCTCTCAAAAGGAATAATTTTGACAAGCTTATTTTCATGTTTTAAGGAACAAGCGCTTCTTGGTAACACTGAAATCCCTAAATTAGAAGCTACCATATTTCTAATTGTTTCTAAAGAGTTCCCTAGCTGAATTTCACTGCTTTTGCTCAAACCTGGGCAGGCTTCTTTGACCTGAGAGCTAAAACAATGTGTGTTATCTAAAAGGAGAACTTTTTCTTTAGATAATTGACTGGATTGGATTGCTTTTTTCTTTGTCCACACATGGTCAGCTGGCACAACTACAACAAACTCTTCATCGTATAAGTCGATTAATTCGGTCCCTGAAACTTCAAATGGTAAAGCAATGATGGCCGCATCAATGTTACCTTTTTTTAATTTATCTTCCAGGTTTTTGGTAATATTTTCTTCAATTTCAAAAGGCATACTGGGCGCATTTACTCTTAATTTTGGAATTATTAAAGGCAGTAAATATGGCGCGATGGAATATATTAAACCTAGTTTAAAGGGTTGGGTGAGTTGGCTGTCACCCAGTTTTGCCAATTCTTTTATTTTAGCGGCCTCATCTAATACAACCATTGCTTGATTTACAATCAATAGTCCGGCCGGCGTAACCGTTACTTCTGTTCGGCTCCTTTCAAATAAAATGATATTTAATTCATCTTCAAGTTTCTTGATAGCCAAACTTAAAGCAGGCTGGCTCACAAAACATTTTTCTGCGGCTTTTCTAAAATTTTTTTCATGGGCGACGGCGATGATAAATTTTAGCTCGCTAAGCGTCATATTAAATATCTAAATTATTTACACCAAGAGCATTTTTTTCAATGAAATTTCGTCTTGGTTCAACATTGTCGCCCATTAAATCCGTAAAGGTTTCCTCTAAAGCGATTGTGTCTTCAATGGTAACTTTCAATAAACGACGAACACTTGGGTCCATTGTTGTTTCCCATAATTGACTTGGGTTCATTTCACCTAAACCTTTATAACGCTGTATAGCTACACTGTTTTTTGCTTCTTGCATTAACCAGGTTAACACGTCATGAAAGTTGTTTATTGCTAAAGATTTATCGCCCCTTGAAATAATAGCGCCTGGACCAATTAAGTCTTTTGTTAAATTTGATGATTTTATAATTTGTTGATATTCGCCGCTCAGGAGAAATTCACTATCTAAAGTGCTTGTTTGTAAATTGCCATGTACATATTGGTTTACTTCTATTAAAAAAGTATTGTTATCTTGATTTTCTTTAACTTCAAAATTTATTGTTTCGATAGGCATTAAAATTTTCAGCTGCTCAACATAAGCTTGCGCCTCTTTCTCGTTTTGTAAAGAAATTGCGCCCATCTGATGAATGGCGCGAATTAATGTTTCATCATAGCGGGATGATAAGCGTCGAATTACCGCCTCTGTTAAAACCATTTCTCTGGCAATATTGCCTAAAGTGTCGCCCGAAAGCGTTTCTCCATTTTCTTTTGTTAGGAGTCGGGCATCATCTAGGGCTGAAGTAACTAAAAACTGATCTAACTCTTGTTCGTCTTTTAAATATTGTTCAGCTTTCCCTTGTCTAACCTTAAATAAAGGGGGCTGAGCAATATATATATGTCCGCGCTCAACAAGCTCCGTCATCTGTCTATAAAAGAATGTCAATAATAATGTTCGAATATGGGCACCATCAACATCAGCGTCTGTCATAATAATTATTCGGTGATATCTAAGCCTTTCAATATCAAACCCTTCATCTGAGTTTTCTTTTCGTTGACCAATTCCTGTGCCTAATGCCGTAATAAGGGTGGTAATTTCTTGTGAAGAGAGAATTTTGTCCAGTCTCGCTTTTTCTACATTTAATATTTTTCCTTTAAGAGGAAGAATGGCTTGGTTTTTTCTGTCCCTACCTTGTTTGGCTGAGCCGCCCGCTGAATCACCCTCCACTAAATAAATTTCGCACAGCGCTGGGTCTTTTTCTTGACAATCCGCAAGCTTTCCAGGCAAGCCCATTGAGTCCATTACGCCCTTTCTTCGGGTCATATCCCTTGCTTTTCTGGCAGCCTCTCTTGCTCTTGCCGCATCCACAATTTTGTTGCAAATAATTTTTGCGTCTTGTGGGTGTTCTAATAAGTATTCTGTTAATCGTTTACCCACTATATCTTGAACAACTGGCTGCACTTCACTTGATACTAATTTATCTTTGGTTTGTGAAGAAAATTTAGGTTCGGGCACTTTGACTGAGAGGACACAAGTTAATCCCTCACGCATATCGTCACCCGTAGTTTCTACTTTTGCTTTTTTTGATAATTCGTTTGATTCGATATAGGTATTGATGGTTCTCGTCATCGCCGCTCGTAATCCAGTCAAGTGCGTGCCGCCATCTCTTTGAGGAATATTGTTCGTAAAACATTGCACATTTTCCCCATAAGAATCATTCCATTGCATACTTACCTCAACTGTGATGCCATCTTTTTCTGAGGTTGCATGAAAGGGCACTGAATGAAGCGTTGTTTTCGAGCGATTCATGTATTCGACAAAACCTTTAATGCCTCCTGATAAAGCAAAATTTTCAGATTTTCCTGTTCGATGATCAATCAGATCAATTTTGACGCCATTATTTAAAAACGAAAGCTCTCTTATCCGCTTAGCCAAGAGATCAAAATGAAAATCTATTTTAAGAAAAGTTTCTAAGGATGGCATGAATGAAACTTCCGTGCCTGTTTTGCTAGTGTTACCAGTTTCTTTTAATGGGGCAACCCGTTCTCCCCTTTTAAATTCGACCTCATGAGCCTTGCCTTGACGATAAACCTTTAAGATTAACCAGTCTGATAAAGCGTTCACAACTGAAACCCCAACACCATGAAGGCCACCAGAAACTTTGTAAGAGTTTTGATCAAATTTGCCACCCGCATGAAGCTCTGTCATTACAATTTCTGCTGCAGATCTTTTTTCCTCATCATCTTCTTTAATTTCCGTTGGGATACCTCGGCCATTGTCTGTAACGGTGATAGAATTATCAGGATGAATAATTACTTTTATTTCATCACAGTGGCCCGCTAACGATTCATCAATAGCATTATCTAAAACCTCAAACACCATATGATGTAAACCACTTCCGTCTGACGTGTCGCCAATATACATTCCTGGGCGTTTTCTAACTGCATCAAGGCCTTTTAAAACTTTAATGCTGTCCGAGTTATACTCGTTATTGTTTTCTGTCATCTATATTCTCATTGGCATGACCACATACTTGTAATCATTGTTGTTTGGGATTGTAATCAGGCAACTGCTGGAAGAATCATGAAACGCAAGGGTTAATTTTTCAAACTGGATATTTGTTAAAACATCAATTAAGTAAGTAACATTAAATCCTATATCAATGCTTGGTCCGGAATATTTAATTTCTAATTCTTCTTCTGCTTTTTCTTGTTCGCTATTTGAGCTAATTAATTTTAAACTATTTGCCTCAATAACCATTCGAATGCCTCGGTATTTTTCGTTTGAGAGGATTGATGCTCTTTGCATGGATGATAAAAGCTCTAATCGGTTTACGTCAAAGTGGTTTTCGTGATTTTCCGGGATGACACGATGGTAATCTGGAAATTTACCATCTATAACCTTACTAATTAGTTCGATGTTATTAAACGAAAAAACAACCTGGTTGGTTGTTAGCCGGACAGTGACGTTATCGTCATTTTCTTCTAATAATTTAACTAACTCTAAAACAGTTTTTCTTGGAACTATCGTTTGAAATTTTTCGTTATTCTCTTTTAAGCTTGATGATGTAAAGCTTAATCGGTGCCCATCTGTTCCCACAATATTTATTTTTTTTCCATCCACCTCAAAAAGAAGCCCATTTAAATAATAACGGATATCTTGCTGCGCCATCGCAAATTCTACCTGTTTTAACAGGCCCCTTAATTGATTTTGTGATAATTTTATTTCTGATCCGTCGGCCTCATTTTTTTTCATTAATGGATAATCTTTGGGCGGCAAGGATTGAAGGTTAAATTTGCTTTTCGCAGCATTGACAAAAACTTTATTCTCCTCAATTTGCACGGTTATGATGCTTTGCTCAGGAAGCGCTCTTGTTATATCAAATAATTTTCGTGCTGCAATGGTGGTTGAGAAATTTTCACTAATATTTGCTTGTATATTAAGAGAGATTTGTACTTCCAAATCGGTAGCGGTAAATTTCAAGGAGTTGTTTTCTCCTTCAATGAGTAAATTTGAAAGAATTGGTAAAGCATGACGCTTTTCAACTATGCCAGAAACATTAGATAATGGTTTTAGTAACACGTCCCTTTCTATTTTAATATTCATAGTATTTATTTATTTAATTAATAGTAATAATAATGTAAGTATAAACTGTGCTTAACTAATATTTTTATATTTAAAACAATTATTTATTAAAGAACAGAAGCTATTAGTTATTTGTGTAATGGTTGTTGATAAATTGTGCATAATTTTCATTAAATTTTGTTTTATGGCTTTATCCACTTTTTATGAACAACTTATATACAGGTTATACACAGCTAACCCTTTAAAACCTGTGTTAAAAACCCCAAGTCTTGGCCAATATTATGGTCGTTTAGTCTTAATGATTCAATCTCGTCACAGGCATGCATAATTGTTGTATGGTGTCTACCACCAAAAGCCTCTGCGATTTCTGGAAAACTTAAATTGGTTAATTCTCTTGTAAGCGACATTGCAATTTGTCTGGGGCGAGAATAATTTCTTGAGCGTTTTTTACTATGCATATCAGCAATTTTAATTTTATAATAATCAGCGACAGTTTTTTGAATATTTTCAACACTAACCTGCCTTCCTCTTACTGCAATAAGGTCACGTAAAGACTCTTTTGTGAGGCTAATATCAATCGCTCGGCCAGAAAAATTAGACATTGCGACAATTCGATTTAAGGCCCCCTCCAATTCACGAACGTTTGAGCGAATTTGTTTAGCAACAAAAAAAGCGACGTCATCTGGAAGTGTAATATTAATTTCCTCGGCTTTTTTCTTTAAAATTGCTACTCGCATCTCTAATTCTGGGGGCTCAATAGCAACCGTGAGTCCCCAGCTGAAACGGGTCCGTAGCCTTTCGTCTACACCCACAATCTCTTTAGGGTAGCTATCACATGTAATGATAATCTGTTTTTTATTTTCAATTAGTGTGTTAAAGGCATAAAAGAATTCTTCTTGCGTGCGATTTTTTTTACCAATAAATTGAATGTCATCGATCAGCAATAAGTCAAGCGAGTGGTATTGTTTTTTAAAACTATCAAAGGATTTGTTTTCATAGGCCTTTACTACATCAGACACATAACGCTCGGCATGTAAGTATTTTATTTTTGCATCGGGGTGGGTTTGTCGAAGCTCATTTCCAATTGCTTGAATAAGGTGGGTTTTACCCAAACCCACACCACCATAAATAAATAATGGGTTATATGATTTTCCCGGGTTTTCAGCGATTTGTTTAGCGGCAGCCGTGGCAAGTTGATTTGCTTTCCCTGTAACAAAATTGCCAAAATTAAATGATTTATTTAACCCAGTGGATTTTGTTTTGGCTTGCTTCTCTATTTCTTTTGTTCCGCTTTGTATAGATGAAATTTGCCCTAGGGGCGCTTTTGTTTTTTTAACACTCTTAAATTCAACTTGAATCTCTTTATTTAAATTAATAAATTTGTTTCTGATTTCGTCATAAAACCGATCTTTGACCCATTGTAATATGAATTGATTGGGCGCTGACAAAAGCACCGTTTGCGTTTCGTTGTTGTAGGAATAATTTAAAGGTGTGACCCAGGTTGTGAATTGTTGTTTGGAAATTTTTTTCTTTATTTCCTCTACACAATCAATCCAAGCCGCATCTATATCCATCTATTTTTTTACTTTTTTATTTTTAAAAGAGGGGATTTATATTAGCTTATATTGTTCAAGTTATCCACAGACTATGTTAAATTTTTTATAAATAATAGAATTGACAATCAGGGTGTTTTGGAGTAACTTGTCGCGTTCAAAATTGACTATTGGATTATAAGATGAAACGCACATATCAACCATCAAAAATCAAACGCGCACGAACCCATGGTTTTCTGGTGCGAATGAAAACACGGGGTGGAAGAGCAGTCATTGCCTCAAGAAGAGCAAAAGGTAGAGCTCGATTAGGCCTATAATCTTTTATTGCTTAATAAAAAAAATAAACTAACAAATGCTGATGAATTTTCATCTGTATTCTCTACAAAAAATCGTTTAGCTTCACCCCATTTTTTTTTACATTTTAAAAGCAATGAAAAAAAAGAATTTCGCCTTGGCTGCATTGTGCCGAAAAAAGTTGAAAAGAAAGCTGTTTCAAGAAATTATATGAAGCGCGTTATAAATGAAATATTTAAAGCAGAGTTTCCTTTAGATTTATATGTAGATATCGTGCTACGGGTTAAACAAATATTCACGAAAGAGGATTTCACGCTTATCAAACTAGAGTTAAATAAGTTATTTTCTAAAATTCAGTTATGAAACACATACTTATTTTTTTTGTTAAAGTTTATCGGCTGGGCTTGAGCCCCTTCATTGGCAATCACTGTCGGTTTACTCCGACATGTTCCATGTATACAATTGAGGCCTTAAAAAAATTTGGGGCGTTTAAAGGGAGTTGGTTAGCAATTAAACGAATTGGCCGATGTCATCCCAAAAGTAAAGGCGGATATGATCCGCTTCCATTCAAGTAAATAAAGGGATTTAATGGATACGAAACGCTTAATTTTATTTGTAATTTTCTCTTTTTCATTATTGTTATTATGGGATTCTTGGCAGCGCAAACAAGCCGATCTTAATCCGCCCGCTGCAAATCAAGAGCAAGACAAAGAAATCCCTGTGCTAGATGAAAATTTAGACCCTAATTCACCTAATAAACCCATTAATTCTTACGAGTTAATTAACGATTCTAACGCTGTCATTCGAACAGACCTTTTTGAAATGGTTGTTTCAAGTGTTGGCGGAGATATACGCCAACTTAAATTGCTTCATTTTAAAGCAGACAACAAAGTTGATAATTACAATTTATTTAATGACACTAACGCCCCTGTTCTTTACATAGCACAATCGGGATTTTCAAATGACAATCTTCCGTCCCATAAAGAATCTTTCAAGCTGCAAAAGTCTTCTTATGAGATGAGTGGCAACAGTTTATCGGTGCCGTTAAGTTATGAATCAGATCTTGTTAAAGTGATTAAAACCTATACTTTTAATAAAGGCAGTTATCTTATTGAGGTAGATTATGAAATAACCAATAAAAGCCGAAGTGCAATAAGCCCCAAGGCTTATTATCAATTATTGCATGATGGAAAATCAAACCAAGGCTCCGTTATGATGCCTTCTTTTACTGGGACAGCCTATTATACCCTCGGCGATAAATTTACTAAATTAGCATTTACAGATGTTGATGACGAAACATTTTCTTTAAATACACAAGACGGTTGGATAGGTATGATACAGCGTTATTTTGCTTCGGCCTGGATTTTACCTGATGGCTCTGCGCGTAAGTTTTATTCTAAAAAAGTGGCTAATGAAATTTATTCAGCGGGAGTAATTACTCAACTGGCTAATATTGCTCCAAATGAAACGTTAAATTTTTCAGCAAATCTTTATGCGGGCCCACAATCCAAAGACAGCTTGGTTGAAGCTGCCCCAGGGCTTGAATATACTGTTGATTATGGTTGGTTAACTTTCATAGCCGCACCTCTTTTTTCGGTGCTGTCAGGAATACATTCAATGGTTGGCAATTGGGGAGTAGCAATAATTTTGCTAACTTTTTTAATTAAATTACTCTTTTATCCTCTCTCGGCATCTAGTTATCGCTCCATGGCACAAATGCGCGAACTAGCGCCCAGATTACAAAGCATGAAAGAAAAATTTGGTGATGATAAACAAAAAATGCAACAAGCCATGATGGAATTATATAAAACAGAAAAAATAAATCCGCTAGGAGGCTGTTTGCCAATATTAATTCAAATTCCAGTTTTCATTGCGCTTTATTGGGTTTTGTTAGGGTCTGTCGAAATCAGACATGCGCCCTTTTTTGGATGGATTCAAGACTTGTCAGCCATTGACCCATATTTTGTATTACCAATCCTTATGGCGGCTTCAATGTTCTTACAAACTAAACTGAATCCTAAGCCGACAGACCCAATGCAAGCTCGTCTAATGATAATGATGCCTGTTATTTTTAGTATCTTCTTTTTCTTCTTTCCTGCGGGATTGGTGCTCTATTGGCTTGTTAATAATATCTTGTCAATCGCCCAACAATGGTATGTAAATAAAAAAATTCATGCTGAAGCACTTAAAAAGAAAGGTAATGCATAATTACACTGATACTATTTCAGCAATAGCAACTCCTCCTGGTGTCGGGGGTATTGGCATTGTAAGAATTTCTGGCCCCTCGGCATTATTAATTGCAAAAAAGATCTGTAGCAAACCCATTGAACCCAATAAATTTAGCTTTCACTGTTTTAACAATACAGAAAATGAAATAATTGATCAGGGGGTAGCATTGTTTTTTCAACAACCACACTCTTTTACAGGCGATGACGTTATTGAATTACATGCGCATGGCAGCCCGGTGGTGCTTCAATTGTTATTACAAGAGTGTTTGAAATTAGGGGCGCGACTTGCTGAGCCTGGTGAATTTACAAAAAGAGCTTACTTAAATAACAAGATTGATTTGTCTCAAGCAGAAGCGGTTATTGATCTTATTAATGCAACAACAGCTAAAGCGGCAAAAAGTGCTATACAATCTTTATCAGGTAAATTTTCAAATAAAATCAATGGCTTATTAAACAAATTAATAGAATTGAGAACTTTTGTTGAAGCCTCATTAGATTTTCCTGAGGAAGAAATAGATTTTATCAAAGATGGACAAATAAAAGAAAAAATTCAATTCTTACTAACATCGGTGCAGGATATTATTAAAACAGCGCAGTTTGGAAAATTGTTACGCGAAGGGGTACAGTTGGTTCTGATTGGTCAACCAAATGTCGGCAAATCAAGTTTATTAAACCAATTATTAGGTGAAGAAAAAGCCATTGTAACCGAATTACCAGGGACCACTCGAGACCCAGTTTCTAGCCAATTATCTATGAGCGGCATTCCTGTTAATGTGATTGATACGGCAGGTTTGAGAGAAACCAATGATATCGTGGAAAATATCGGCATTACAAAAACTTGGGCAAGTATACAAAATGCAGGAATTATTATTTTTCTTGTAGATGCCAGAGAAGGAATTACTATTTATGAAAAAAACATTTTAAAACAATTACCTAAAGATATAAATATTATTTGGGCTTTTAATAAAATTGATTTAGTAGCTGATGAATCAAATTTAACAATTGATAAAAACCTAACGCCAATAATGATATCAGCAAAATTTAACAAAGGCATTGATTTATTACAGGCTCAAATTCTTAAACAATTGGGTGTCCGGCCTGATAACGAGGAGCAAATTTTTATTGCTCGCGAAAGGCACATTTTTGCACTTAACGAAGTAAATAAGTATTTAAATAATGCTATTAATAATCTAAAAACGCCAGATTTATGTGCTGAAGACCTTAATTTGGCGCAAAAATCGTTATCACAGGTTACGGGTGCTTTTTCATCGGAAGATTTGTTGGGGGAAATATTTAGTCAATTTTGTATAGGCAAATAATGTTTCACGTGGAACAGTTTTTTTAAATGTTTCACGTGGAACAAATCATATTAATGTGTGCATAATTCAAGTAAAATTCTATAAATGAGATTTCAAGAAAATTTTGATGTAATTGTAATAGGTGGCGGTCACGCAGGGACAGAAGCGGCATTAGCTTCAGCGCGCTTGGGCGCTAAAACACTTTTAATTACTCATAATATTGAAACACTTGGCCAGATGTCCTGTAACCCATCTATTGGCGGCATAGGCAAGGGCCATTTGGTTAAAGAAATTGACGCTATGGGCGGGTTAATGGCGCGCGCTATAGATCAAGCAGGCATCCAATTTCGAATTTTAAATCAAAGCAAAGGTCCTGCAGTAAGGGCAACGCGAGCACAGGCGGATCGTATTCTTTATAAAGCAGCCGTTCGAAAAGCACTAGAAAATCAACCTAATTTATCAATATTTCAACAAGCGGTTGATGATGTAATCGTTAAATCTAATAGGGTTGAAGCCGTTAAAACACAAATGGGATTAATTTTTCATGCAAAAAAAATTATTTTAACTGCTGGTACATTTTTAAGCGGGTTGGTTCATGTAGGTTTACAAAATTATGAGGCAGGGCGTGCAGGGGATCCTTCTGCAAGCAGTCTCGCAAAAAAATTAAGAGATTTGGAGCTGCCTGTTGGAAGACTTAAAACAGGAACGCCCCCAAGGCTCGATGGCAGAACCATTGATTATTCCAAAATGATTGAGCAGCCTGGTGATTTTCCAACACCTTACTTTTCAAACATATCGAAAAAAAATGAGCATCCTCAGCAAATATCTTGTTGGATAACGCATACAAATGAAAAAACACATGAAATAATTCGCACAGGTTTGGATAGATCACCAATGTATACGGGAGTTATTGAAGGTGTTGGGCCAAGATATTGCCCTTCGGTTGAAGATAAAATTCAGCGCTTTGCAGATAAATCTTCACATCAAATTTTTATTGAGCCCGAAGGGCTAAATACGCATGAAGTCTATCCAAACGGAATATCAACTAGCTTACCGTTTGATATTCAATATGAGTTCGTTCGCTCAATTGTAGGCTTAGAAAAAGTTCATATTTTAAGACCAGGTTATGCGATTGAATATGATTATTATGATCCCCGCGCCCTAAAAAGTAGCTTAGAAAGTAAGGCCATTGAAGGTTTATTTTTTGCAGGCCAGGTAAATGGAACGACAGGTTATGAAGAAGCAGCCGCACAGGGCCTTATAGCCGGACTTAATGCCGCTTTATCTGTTCAGAATAAAGAGTGTTGGTCGCCAGGCCGCGAAGAGTCTTACATGGGGGTTATGATAGATGACTTAATCACAAGAGGGGTAACAGAGCCCTATCGAATGTTTACCAGTCGCGCGGAATACAGATTACTTCTAAGGGAAGATAATGCTGATGCAAGATTAACGCCAAAGGCTCGAGAGTTAGGGCTGATTAACGATAATCAATGGAAGATTTATGAAACAAAACAAAAGGCAGTAAGAGCGGAAGAAAATAAACTTAAAAAATTAATTTTAAAACCAAAAAATATGAACCAAGCATTGCAAAAACAAATTTTTGGAAAACTTCTGGAATCGGAATTTTCTGCTTATGACTTGTTAAAACGCCCAGAAATAAAATATGAAAATATTTATGCCCTCATTAACGAAAACCCTTCTGTAATGCATGAAATAGGTGAGCAAGTAGAAATTTTGGCTAAGTATTCTGGTTATATTGTGCGTCAAAAAGAAGAAATTGATCGAAATAAAGTTCAGTTGAAGTTAAAAATTCACAAAAATATTAATTACAAGGAAATTCATGGGTTGAGTACCGAGGCAAAATATTTGTTGGAAAAACATCAACCAGAAACCCTTGATCAAGCGAGTCGTATTTCTGGAATTACACCATCAACTATCTCAATATTGTTGATTTATCTCAAGAAAAATAAAAATTATGAATCAAGTCAACAGAAATCAAAAGTTGCATGATGCTGAGGAAACGTTACACCTTGGAGTGAAGGAACTGGGGTTAAATTTGGAACCAAAAATAATTAATAAATTATTGATTTATAAAGATTTATTAATAAAGTGGAATAAAAAAATAAATTTAACTGCGTTGCGTGATGATATGAGCATAACGACCCATCATTTACTCGATTGTTTAGCAATTCTAAAATATATCAAGGGGGAAAAAATTTTGGACGTTGGAAGTGGTGCAGGCTTACCAGGACTGATTATTGCAATTTGTGAGCCCTCGAAACAAGTAACGCTTATTGATAAAGTAGAAAAAAAAATTTCTTTTTTACGCCAAGTTTGTATTGAGTTAGATCTGAAAAATACAGAAGTAATTCATGCTCGAATTGAGGCTTTGGATCGTCAAGATTATTTTGATACGGTAATTTCTCGAGCATTTAGCGACCTAGATAATTTTATCTTCTTAACAAAGAAATTTTTAAAAAACTCAGGCTATTGGCTTGCCATGAAAGGTAAAAAGGTTGCTGGAAATAAGCTTTTACCAATCCAGCTAGAACATACCGTAATAGATATTATGGTGCCTTTTTTAAACGCAGAAAGATGCATTGTTATGATTAAAAAAAATTAATGGAAAAAAATTTGAAAATTTTCGCTATTTCTAATCAAAAAGGGGGGGTAGGAAAGACAACCTCGACAGTAAATTTAGCTGCAGCATTAGCAAATAATCAAAAAAAAGTTCTTTTGATTGATTTAGATCCACAAGCTAATGCCACCTCCGGTTCTGGAGTTTCAAAAAAAGATATTCACGGCTCAATTTATGAGGTATTAATTGGCAATAAAAATTTAAAAGATATTATTACGAGGTCGCCATCAGAAAAATTTGATGTAGCTGGCGCAAATCAAGCTTTAGCTGGGGCTGAGGTAGAACTGGTTGATTTACCCAAGCGCGAATACATATTAAAAAATCAAATTAATACATTGAATGGCTATGATTTTATCTTAATTGATTGCCCGCCCGCCTTAAACTTATTAACTGTAAATGCTTTGGTAGCAGCAAACTCTGTCATCATTCCTATGCAATGTGAATATTTTGCGTTGGAGGGATTGTCAGATTTAGTTAGCACTATAAAAAAGGTTAAACAGCATTTAAATCCTAATATTGAAATAGAGGGTTTATTACGCACCCTTTTTGACAGAAGAAATACCCTTACCAAACAAGTTTCAGATCAATTAGCTGCACATTTTGGCTCAAAAGTTTATACAACAATCATTCCGCGAAACGTTAGATTAGCAGAAGCACCCAGCTACGGACAGTCTGTCATTAGTTATGATCGAAGCTCCAAGGGTGCGAAAGCTTATTTAACCTTAGCAGAAGAAATTTTATTAGGACAGCACAATGAAAAATAAAGGATTAGGTAGAGGGCTTGACGCGTTATTGAGCAATGATATCGAGCAAAACAGATTAGGACTAGAAATGTTAGCAATTGACCAATTAACTTCTGGGAAGTATCAACCTAGGACTTCAATGGATCAAGAGCAGTTAAATGATTTAGCGAACTCCATCAAATCTCAAGGCATGATGCAGCCGATTCTTGTTAGAAAAAAAACTGATCAATTGTTTGAAATTATAGCAGGCGAGCGTCGATGGCGCGCTTCTAAAATAGCTGGATTGACAGAAGTGCCAGTAATCATAAAAGACATCAGCGATTCATCAGCACTAGCAATGGCGCTTATTGAAAATATGCAAAGAGAAGATTTAAATGTAATTGAAGAGGCAACTGGCATAAAAAGACTTATTGAAGAGTTTGATATGACACATGAATCGGCAGCTGATGCGCTTGGCAAATCAAGAGTGGCTGTTTCTAACCTTCTAAGATTGCTTAATCTCACAGAAAGAGTTCAAGCGGCGTTACTAGAAAAGAAAATTGAAATGGGGCATGCGCGCGCATTAATATCTTTAGAGGCCAGCGATCAAGTTATGCTATGCCAAAAAATCATTTCTCAAAAATTATCAGTGCGCGAAGTAGAAAATTTAGTATCTGCAACAAAATTAGATGCTAAAGGTAGGCTTCGATCAAAATCTGAGGATATTCGAATCATTGAAAATGAAATTTCTGAGTCCATAGGACTTAAAGTCAGCATTCATCATAATCAAAAAGGTAATGGCTACCTAAAGATTAGTTACTCAAATTTAGATGAAATTCAGCAAATACTTGATAAATTAAAATAATAGGCTATAAAGCTTGACTGTTGAGGCAAATACAGCGAAAATTTCGAACTTTGCTGAATAAGATTTTATGGCCATGGCATTTTTAATACATGAATAAACTGTCATGAATCTATTAAGTTTATATCCCTCAGAAGTTAGGCAAATGATTAGGCAGCTATTAATCATTGAAGGGATAATAGCGTTGATTATTTTTTTTATTTTTGATTGGCATGCAAGTTTATCGCTTATTTTAGGATCATTGTGTGTTATTTGTGGCGTGCTCTTATCGGCGCCTGTTGCTTACCAAAATAAAAAAAATAATCAACCGTCAGCAATAGTTCTTAAAGCGTTAAAAGCTGAGGGAATAAAGATTGTAATTATTGTTGCTGGACTTTGGTTAGTTTTCAATGTTTACGAAAACATCGTGCCTTTTGCAGTAATAGTGGGTTTGGGGATTGCAGCTATTTTTTCTGGGTTAGCAATTTCTAAGCTTAGTCATGAATAATTTATAGGAATTAATAGTTTGGCTGGAAGCTCATACGAATCACCTTCGGAATATATTGGACACCACTTATCTAATAATGTATTTCAGTTAATTGAACATGATTTCATGGTTGTTCATTTAGACTCTTTTGTTATGGCTGTCCTATTGGGTGTTCTTTCTATTGGCCTAATATGGCTGGTTGCAAGAAAAGCAACGTCGCAAGTGCCAACGAAAACACAAGCATTTGTTGAGCTTTTATTTGGCTTTATTGACAGTCAAGTATCAGCTATCTTTCACGGCAATCGTCATTCATTCATTGCGCCTGCAGCTTTAACGGTATTTGTTTGGGTTTTAATGATGAATGCTATGGATTTTCTACCGATTGATATCATGGCATCGTTTTATGGTTTATTGGGGTTACATGAATGGAAACATGTCCCAACTTCAGATGTGAATACAACTTTTGCACTTGCTTTAGGGGTTTGGTTTTTAATGATTTTTTATGCGATTAAAGCAAATGGTTTTAAAGGTTGGATGCATGAGATTTTTTGTGCGCCGTTTGGTTCGTCGGTATTTGTTTGGCCAGCTAACTTTCTTTTCAACCTTATTGAATATGTATCAAAACCCCTTTCACACTCCCTCCGACTCTTCGGAAATATGTATGCGGGTGAGGTGATTTTCTTGTTATTAGGTTTGTGGGCAGCTACCAGTGTTCACGGAATATTTTTTAGTTCAATTCTTGGTGCTGGATGGGCAATATTTCATATTTTGATTGTCGTTCTTCAGGCATACATTTTCATGATGTTAACTGTTGTGTATTTAGCAATGGCGCAAGAAGGACATTAATTTTTAATTTTTTTACTAAAGGAAATAAATTATGGAAACAGTACAACTTTTAGCTCAAATTCAGGCTTACACAGGTATAGGCATTGGTCTTATTATTGGACTAGGCGCTTTAGGTGCATGTGTAGGTATTGGTATCATGTGCGCAAGCTTTTTGGAAGGTGCTGCCAGACAACCTGAAATGATCCCGCAATTACAAGTTAAAGTTTTCTTATTGCTTGGTCTTATTGATGCTTCATTCATTATCGGCGTTGGTTTAGCTATGATGTTTGCATTTGCTAATCCATTACTAAGTGTGGTTGCAGCTTAGTTCTATTAACACCGGATTTGATAGGGAGAAATAATGAATCTTAATTTTACGATGATCGCTCAAGCATTGGCTTTTGCTATTTTGATCTGGTTTACCGTTAAATTTATTTGGCCACCGTTATTAAATGCTATTGAAAAAAGACAAAAGGAAATTGCAGATGGTTTAGCGGCGGCTGAAGAGGGAAAAATGTCTCTAGAGATTGCATCAAAGAAAAATGCTGAGACATTAGAGGCTACCAAACAGAAAGGTGCTGATATTTTGGGCCAAGCTGAGAAACGAGCTTCTGAAATAGTTGAAGAAGCAAAAGTGCAGGCCAAAAATGAAGCAGACAGAATTATTTCGACCGCTAAATCAGAAATTGATCAAGAAATTAATCGTGCCAAGGAAGACCTACGAGGACAAGTCTCAAGTCTTGCTATTGCAGGCGCTGAAAAAATTCTTGCAAAAGAAATTGATAAAAAAGCGCACTCAGACATGTTAGCAAAATTAGCGAAGGACCTATAATTTAATGGCTGAAATTTCAACAATCGCCAGACCTTATGCGGTGGCTATATTTAAACTAGCGAAAGATGATAAAAAGCTAAATGTTTGGTCAGATTTACTGGGCTTGTTGAGTGGCTTAGTGACAAATAGTGAATTAAAAGCTTTTTTGGAAGACACTAAAATTTTAGATTCGGAGAGAGAAACAACATTAATGACCTGTGTTGGTAATATCGATGAACATGGAAAAAATTTAATAAAATTATTAATCGAAAACAAAAGATTAATGATTATTCCCTATATTTACGATATTTATGAAGAACTAAAAGCTACAGAAGAAGGCACAATGGAAGCACAAATTATTGTTGCAGAGGAACCTGAGGCTGCTGTAATAAAGAATCTTGTCGCGAGCTTGGAAAAGAAATTTAATAAAAAAATTGAAAGTAATTTAGTAATCGATAAAAGCATTATTGGCGGAACAAAAATTATTGTTGGTGATACCGTCATTGATGCTTCGGTTAGAGGTCAATTAGATAGTTTAGCTTATAGCTTAAAGTCATAAGCTTTTAAATTGGGAGATATGAATGCAGTTATCAACGTCAGAAATTAGTGAATTAATACAGAGCAGAATCAAAAATTTTTCTGCTAGTTCTGAAGCGAAAACCCAGGGCACGGTGGTTTCTGTTACAGATGGAATTGTTCGTATTCACGGTTTATCCAATGTGATGTCGGGAGAGATGATTGAATTTCCAGGTAATACTTATGGCCTTGCATTAAACCTGGAACGCGACTCAGTTGGTGCTGTGATTATGGGCGATTATGAACACATTACAGAGGGAGATACCTGTAAATGTACAGGTAAAATCCTTGAGGTGCCTGTGGGACCAGCGCTTATTGGACGTGTGGTTGACGCGTTAGGTATCCCGATTGATGGCAAAGGCCCTATAAAAACAAAAGAAACAGATAAAATCGAAAAAGTAGCCCCAGGCGTAATCGCAAGAAAATCAGTTTCTGAGCCTGTACAAACGGGTTTAAAAGCCGTTGATGCTATGGTACCGATTGGCCGAGGACAGCGAGAGCTAATTATTGGAGACAGGCAAACCGGTAAAACGGCAGTTGCAGTGGATGCAATAATTAATCAAAAAGGCCAAAACATGAAATGTATTTATGTTGCTATTGGTCAAAAAGCATCAACCATTATGAACGTGGTGCGAAGATTAGAAGAAAATGGAGCAATGGAATATACCACTGTTGTATCAGCATCGGCATCTGATTCAGCGGCATTACAGTTTTTAGCACCATACTCTGGATGCACGATGGGGGAATATTTCCGTGATCGGGGCGAAGATGCTCTAATCGTTTATGACGATTTAACAAAACAGGCTGTTGCTTATCGACAAATTTCACTATTATTAAGAAGGCCTCCAGGTCGTGAGGCTTACCCAGGTGATGTTTTTTACATTCACTCTCGATTATTAGAGCGTGCTGCAAGAGTTAATGAGGCATACGTAGAGAAATTTACAGATGGCAAAGTTAAAGGTAAAACAGGGTCGTTAACTGCATTGCCAGTAATTGAAACTGCTGCAGGTGACGTTTCGGCTTTCGTGCCAACCAACGTGATTTCAATTACTGATGGACAAATATTTTTGGAAACTGATTTATTTAATGCAGGTATTCGTCCTGCAATGAATGCAGGTATTTCTGTTTCTCGGGTAGGTGGTGCTGCGCAAACAAAGGTAATTAAAAAATTGGGGGGTGGTGTTCGATTGGCTTTAGCACAATACCGCGAGTTGGCAGCTTTTGCTCAATTTGCTTCTGACTTGGATGAAGCAACTCGTAAACAGTTAGATCAGGGCGTTATGTTTACTGAGCTAATGAAGCAATCGCAATACTCACCACTTTCAGTTCCGCAAATGGCTGTATCTTTGTATGCAGCGAACAATGGTTATTTAGATGATGTGCCAACAAATAAAGTTTTAGCTTTTGAAAAAGATCTTCATGGATTCATGGCCTCTAAGTATAAAAAAATTATGGACAGTATTAATAGTACAAAAGATCTATCTGAGGATGATGCGAAAGCATTAGCCAAAGCAATTGAAGATTTTAAAGCATCAAGCTCTTACTAAAATAAGGATAATGAATGGCAGTTGGTAAAGAGATACGCACCCAGATTAAAAGTGTAGAGAATACACGGAAAATCACCAAGGCAATGGAAATGGTGGCCGCCTCAAAAATGCGCAAGGCGCAAGAGAGAATGACGGCAGCTAGACCTTATGCGGAAAAAATTCGTAATGTGGTTGCAAATCTTTCGTACGCACAATCTGAGTATAAACACCCTTTTATAATTCAACGTCAGCAGGTTAAAAACGTTGGTTTAATTGTTGTTACCTCTGATAAGGGTCTATGTGGCGGTTTAAATACTAATGTTTTACGAGCCTCAATTAATCAGATGCGTAATTGGGAAAAAGAAAACAAAAAAATTCAAGTTAGTGCAATTGGAAATAAAGCGCTTGGGTTCATGGGACGCGTAGGCGCAAACATAAAATCAAATTTAACCGGATTGGGTGATACGCCAAATTTAGAAAGCTTGATTGGTACCATTAAGGTAATGCTTGATGCATATATTGATGGTGAAATTGATGAGCTACATATTTGCTACACCAATTTCATTAATACAATGAAACAAGAACCCATGATGGAGCAAATTCTGCCACTTTCAGGAGAAAAAGTTGGTAGCCCCGATAGTAGCTGGGATTATATATATGAACCTGAAGCCAAAGAAGTGATTGATCAATTATTGACCCGTTATATTGAGTCATTAATTTATCATGCGGTGACTGAAAATATGGCGTCCGAACAATCATCACGCATGGTTGCTATGAAAGCAGCATCAGATAATGCTGGAGCAGTGATTGATGAATTAACGCTAGTTTATAACAAGGCAAGACAAGCAGCGATTACCAAAGAAATTTCAGAAATTGTTGGTGGCGCGGCTGCCGTGTCTTAGATTTTTTTAATCATATTAATTATGAATAAGTAAGGATAAATAATGAGTACGAAACAAATCGGAAAAGTTGTGCAATGTATTGGTGCCGTGGTTGACGTCGAGTTTCCTCGTGACCAAATGCCTAGAGTTTATGATGCCTTAATCATTGAAGATAAAAATTCAACAGCCGAGACGGGTTTAACGTTAGAAGTTCAGCAACAACTAGGTGATGGCATTGTAAGAACTATTGCCATGGGTTCTACAGATGGCCTCTCTCGTGGTACTCAATTTGCTTCTACTGGAGCGCCGATCCAAGTTCCTGTCGGCGAGGGAACATTAGGCCGAATTATGGATGTCTTGGGCCGACCAATCGATGAAGTGGGTGAAATTGATTCCAAAGAATTTAGATCTATTCATCAAAAAGCACCAGAGTTTAATGATTTATCTCCATCCGTTGAATTACTTGAGACAGGTATTAAAGTGATTGACCTTATGTGCCCTTTTGCTAAAGGCGGCAAAGTTGGTTTATTTGGTGGTGCGGGTGTTGGTAAAACAGTTAATATGCTTGAATTAATTAATAACATTGCAAAACAACATTCTGGTTTATCAGTTTTTGCGGGTGTTGGTGAAAGAACACGTGAAGGAAATGACTTTTATCATGAGATGGCAGAAGCCGGTGTTATTCAATTAAAAAATATGAAAGAGTCAAAAGTTGCGATGGTTTTTGGACAAATGAATGAGCCCCCGGGTAACCGTTTGCGTGTTGCATTATCAGGTTTAACCATGGCCGAAAAATTTAGAGATGAAGGCCGCGATGTTCTTTTCTTTGTTGACAATATTTATCGATATACATTGGCGGGGACAGAAGTTTCAGCGCTTCTAGGCCGTATGCCCTCTGCTGTTGGTTATCAGCCAACCTTAGCGGACGAAATGGGTCGTTTACAAGAACGAATTACTTCAACAAAAACAGGTTCAATTACATCTATTCAAGCAGTTTATGTTCCTGCTGACGACTTAACTGACCCATCACCGGCAACAACTTTCCAACATTTGGACTCCACTGTTGTGTTATCAAGAGACATTGCGTCTCTTGGGATTTACCCTGCTGTTGATCCATTAGATTCCACATCGAGACAATTAGATCCTCAGGTGGTTGGTGAGGAACATTATCAAGTTGCCCGAGCAGTTCAATCAACATTGCAGCGCTATAAAGAACTACGAGATATTATCGCAATTTTAGGTATGGACGAATTATCCCCAGAGGATAAATTGGTGGTTGGTCGTGCCAGAAAAATTCAACGATTCTTGTCTCAACCATTCCATGTAGCTGAGGTATTCACTGGTTCTCCTGGAAAATATGTATCATTAAAAGAAACCATTAAAGGCTTTAAAGCAATTGTTGATGGTGAGTATGATGATCTTCCAGAACAAGCCTTCTATATGGTGGGTGGTATTGAAGAGGCTATTGAAAAGGCAAAAAAAACTAAATAATTATGGCAAATACTGTACAAATTGATATTGTAAGCGCGGAAGAGTCTATATTTTCAGGTATGGCAGAATTTATTGCTGCACCAGCTATTATGGGCGAAGTAGGTATATACCCCCATCACGCACCGATGATAACGGCTCTTAAATCTGGTTCTGTAAGAATTAAGCTGGCTGATAAATCTGAAGAACAGCTGGTTTTTGTCTCTGGAGGAATTTTGGAAGTTCAGCCAGGACATGTAACAGTCCTATCAGATACAGCAATTCGAGGTGCTGATTTGGATGAAGCAAAAGCTCTAGCAGCAAAAAAATCAGCTGAAGATGCAATTAAAAATAAAAGTGCAGAAATTGATTTTGCCAAGGCACAGGCGGAACTAGCTCAAGCGATGGCTCAACTTCAAGCGATTGAAAAATTACGCAAGAAAAAATAAATTAGAAATAAGTGAAAAAGCAGCTTCGTGCTGCTTTTTTTGTTTATACTAAAAATAAAAAAAAAAAATGACATTAAGTGTTGTAATTTTAGCTGCTGGTAAAGGAACACGGATGTGTTCAGATCTCCCTAAGGTGTTACAGCCACTTGCCAATAAACCACTCATAAAATATGTTGTTGATTCAGCATTATCATTAAATCCATTAGACGTATCAATTGTTGTTGGGTATCGAGCAGAAACAATTAAATCGGTCTTTTCAAAAAATTCATTTAATTGGCCATTACAAAAAGAGCAACTAGGAACCGGCCATGCACTCCAACAAGCTGCTCCATTTATTCTCGGTGACGTTACTTTAATTTTATATGGTGATGTGCCTTTGATTGATGTTGATGATTTAAAAAAATTGATTAGTCTAACGAAGGGCGGAATAAGTATCATGACCTTTAACAAAGGAGATTCCCAGGGTTATGGTCGTGTAGTTAGAGATAACAATAAAATTATTGCAATTGTTGAAGACAAGGATTGCAGTAGTGCAGAAAAAAAAATTTCCGAAATTAATTCAGGAATAATGGCTGTAGATTCAAAAAAACTTAAGAAATGGCTTAAGCAATTATCTAATAATAATCAGCAAAAAGAGTATTATTTAACAGACATTGTAAAATTTGCAGTTGAGGACAATAGTAGAATATCCTCTTATCAGGCATTAGACGAAATCACCATTACAGGTATTAACTCAAAATACGAGTTAGCAATGATGGAAAGGGCGTATCAAATGAGTTTGGCAAAAAAATTGATGGACCAAGGAGTCACCATAATAGACCCTAACAGAATTGATATTCGGGGCGAATTAACTTGTGGTCAGGATGTAACAATTGATGTTGGTTGTGTTTTTGAAGGAAAGGTAATACTTGGCGAAGGCGTTCATGTGAAAGCTTATACAATTTTAAAAAGTTGTGAGATAAAAAAGAATACGGTTATTGAGTCATTTTCTCATATTGATTCTAGTGTTGTGGGTGAGCAAAATAGGATTGGACCTTTTGCACGATTAAGACCTGGATGTAATCTTGCAGAAAATGTTCATGTAGGTAATTATGTTGAAGTGAAGAACGCACAAATTGGTATGGGAACTAAAATAAATCATCTTAGTTATATAGGAGATGCAGAAATTGGCAGTGATGTGAATATTGGTGCAGGAACTATTACTTGTAATTATGATGGCGCAAATAAATATAAAACAATAATTGAGTCTAATGTTTTTGTGGGTTCAGATACGCAATTAATTGCACCTGTAAAAATTGGTCAAGGCGCGACAATCGGAGCAGGCTCAACGATTACAGAAGACGTGCCTGCAGAAAAATTAACGTTATCTAGAACCGAACAAAAAACAGTTCCAGACTGGAAAAGGCCAACTAAGAAATAATGTGTGGAATTGTCGGTGGTGTATCAAAAAAAAATATTCTTCCTCATTTAATAAGTGGCTTGGAGAGACTTGAATACCGTGGCTATGATTCTGCCGGCATTGCTTTGGTAAATGGCAGCATAGAGCGTGTGCGATCAACAGGTCGAGTGGCTAGTATAAAAACTAAAATTGAAGATAAGAAATTACAAGGATTATTAGGAATTGGCCATACGCGATGGGCCACGCATGGAGGTGTGACTGAGCAGAATGCCCACCCTCATGTTTCAAATAATGAAATTGCGGTTGTTCACAATGGCATTATTGAGAATCATGCTGAAGAGTGTGAAAAATTAAAGAAACTTGGTTATCAGTTTGAGTCTGAAACTGATACAGAAGTTATTGCTCACCTCATCCATTATTTCTATCAAAAAGAAAAAACATTACTAAAAGCAACAGCACTTGCAACTAAAGAGTTAAAGGGTGCATTTGCAATAGGTGTAGTTTCGTTAAAACACCCTGACCAATTGATATGTGCACGGGTTGGCTGCCCGCTTCTAATAGGATTAGGCAATCAAGAAAACTTTATTGCATCTGATGTATCTGCACTATTGTCTATTACTAAAAAAATCATTTACCTTGAAGATGGTGATGTTGTAGAAATTACCGCAGATAATTTTCAAATTTATGATCTGAATATGAAATCAGTCTCACGCAGCGTTCATAGTAGTAATGTAAATTTGGAATCAATGGAGCTGGGCCCTCATGATCATTTTATGCAAAAAGAAATTTATGAGCAGCCAAGAGCTATCAGCGATACTATCGAGGCGGTTATTGATAATAATAATTTTGATATAACCTTATTAGGTGAAGATGCAGGAATTTTCTTAAAAGATATCGATAGTATTTTAATTCTAGCTGCTGGCACGAGTTACTATGCAGGCCTAACAGCAAAATATTGGTTTGAGTCGATTGCAAAAATTCCAACCAGTGTAGAAATTGCGAGTGAATACAGATACCGTGACTCAGTTGTGAAATTTAAACAGCTGATAATCACAATTTCTCAATCAGGCGAAACCTTAGACACGATTGAAGCACTTAAGCATGCAAAAAGAATTGGCCATAAAAAAACGTTAACAATCTGTAATGTTCAAGATAGTGCCATAGTTAGAGAATCAGATATGGTTTTCTATACCCGTGCAGGAATTGAAATCGGTGTTGCTTCTACCAAAGCCTTTACTACTCAATTAGCAGCTTTATTTATTATTTGTGTAAGCTTGGCAAAAATTAAGCAAAAAATAAATAAAAAATTAGAACAAGAATTCATTGAAGAATTGCGTCGACTTTCTGTCAGCATTCAATATGCTCTAAATCTAGAGCCACAAATCAAAGATTGGGCAAAACAATTTGCTCATAAAGACCATGCTTTATTTTTAGGAAGAGGAATTCATTATCCAATCGCATTAGAAGGCGCATTAAAATTAAAAGAAATTTCATACGTTCATGCAGAAGCTTATCCTGCTGGAGAATTAAAACATGGGCCTTTGGCTTTAGTTGATGCCAATATGCCAGTGGTGGTAATTGCTCCAAATGATTCACTTTTAGAAAAATTAAAATCAAACATGCAAGAGGTGAAGGCGCGGGGTGGTATGCTTTATGTGTTTGCAGACAGTGATAGTCATTTTTATGCAGAAACAGATATCAAGGTTATTCGAACCCCCAGGCATGCAGGGGTTTTATCACCAATAATTCATGCCGTACCTGTTCAATTATTGGCTTACCATGTTGCATTAATTAAAAAAACAGATGTTGATAAACCTAGAAATTTAGCAAAATCAGTTACCGTGGAATAACGTCGAAACGATCTAAAAAATAGTTTTCAAAAGGAATACTATTTTTTCTATTTCTTTTCTTCATCCTCATATTCTTTGAGTTTTATTTGATATTCCTCCTCAGAGAGACCATGCCAACCGATGCATTTTCCTGTTGGGCTTCTGCCACAGCCGCATGCCACAATATCATCATCTAATTTACTCATTTTAATTCCCCATGGTTATTTATAAATAATAAACCATTATAGATAATCATAGGTTGATTATTAAAGGCGGCTGTAATTAAGTAGAGTATTGAAAAAGTCAGGCTTTCAGGAAAACACTATATGTTGAGAGGGAACCTATTATCCTACACTAAAAATTCTACATTTAGTTTAAATATTAAAAAAAACTCAATATATTGTGTTTTTTATAAAAAACAGGTGTAAACTTTTTTCAAGTTTAAAGAGATGAAAGTTTAAACTTTTTTATATTACAACAGGAGAATAGTTATGGATGTACTAGCAACCGTAAGAAAGTGGGCTGGTGGATTGTCAGAAACCATTGTAAGCCTACTCGCATTATCAATCGTTCTTGAAATATTAATGGGGGGTGCAGCTGTCCCATTTTTTGGAACACCTAATGTAATCGGCACTGTTACTGAATTAATAAATAGCTTAGGCAGTCAAGGCATTGTTGGTCTTGTTGCTGTTTGGGTTCTTTATTCAATTTGGAAAGCTAGGAAGTAGTATAGAAATTGTTTAAGTTTCCATAGTTTAAAGGGCCCTAAAGGGCCCTTTTTCAAACGAGGTTTTAAAATGAATTATTTAAAATTAGTACAAAAATGGGCAGTAAACTTAACTGAATCTTTATTGAGTCTAATTATTTTATTTGTGTTGGTTGAACTGCTATTAGGCCAACCTAATATTCCTTTTATTGGAAATCTAAATTTAGTGGCAATATTATCAAATGTGCTAAATAACATCGCTACTTCCGGTGCGGCAGGCATTGTTTTTGTTTGGGTGCTGTATTCAATATATTCAAAAAAAAATTAAACTAAATCAGATTTTTTCTTTCAAAGCTAATTGATTATAAGTACACTTATTAATTGTATTTGTAATAAGTGGCACTAATTCTTGCACTGGGAGGAATGCAGATTCTCCATACCAAAATTTTTTGCCTTTTTATTAAATAATTAATTATTGATATGTTTTTTAAAGAGCTGGAAGTTTAAAAAAGGTATTAGTAAGGAACAGGAGAAACAATGGAATTTGCAGATTATAATTTAGTCTACAATTCACTGTCGTTTGCCATCGCAACATTTGGCGCAGGGACAGTGTTCTTTTTTGCTCAGCGCTCTCAAGTCGCTCCAGCATACAAAACAGCTTTAACTTTGTCTGGCCTAGTTTGTTTAATCGCCTTTTACCACTACGTGAGAATGTTCGAAAGCTTTAATGATGCTTATGTACTATCTAATGGAATGGTTGAGGCAACGGGAGCTCAATTTAATGATGCATATCGTTATGTTGATTGGCTCTTAACAGTACCGCTACTTTTACTTGAACTTGTTTTAGTTATGAGATTAAGTAAAGATGAAACTTACTCCAGAGGTACCAAGTTAGCTTTTGCAGCTGCTTTAATGGTTGTACTTGGTTATCCAGGCGAGGTTTCAGCAGATGCGGGTACACGTTGGGTATGGTGGATTGCAGCGATGATTCCATTCTTGTACATTGTACGAGATTTGGTTTCTGGTTTGGGTGCATCTATTCCAAAACAACCAAAAGCTGTTCAAGGTCTTGTAGGTGGCGCTAGAACGCTTACAATACTTTCATGGTGTTTTTATCCAGTAGTGTTTATCCTACCAATGCTAGGTGTTGGTGGAATGGTTGCAGGTGAAATTAATGCAGCTGTTCAAGTAGGATATACGATTGCTGATGTAGTAGCTAAAGCAGTGTTTGGTGTCATGATTTATATGATTGCTCAACGTAAATCTGACGCAGGTGCTTAGGTACTAAATAATTTAGCTGAAAAAACTTGAGAATAAACGCGCCAGGAATGGCGCGTTTTTTTTATATATGAAATTAAGTCAAATTGGTCACTCTGAATTTTTTATGCCGCCTGAAGCAGATGAATTTTTACAACAGGTAAAGCATGAGTTTGCATCAAGCTTAGCTGTAGATGATAATTTTTTATCTCAGTGGCTAAAACATCATGGTGAATCTGAAGGTAAATGGATAAGAGCAAGACTTGCATTAGCTTCGGGAGCATTATTAGGCCTTTCAAATCAAACTTACATTAAATGGGCTGTGGTATGTGAATTAATTCATAGCGCCTCTTTATTGCATGATGATGTTTGTGACAATGATTCACTCAGACGAGGAAGGTTAACTGTTTGGAAGGAATTTGGTATTCCTGCTGCCATATGTTCAGGAGATTTTTTAATAGCAGAGTCATTTAGAAAGCTAACAGAAATTGAACAAGGCTGGCATCAAACTATTTTATTAAAATTACTCTCATGTTCTGTTAAAGACATTATATTTGGCCAATCTGTTGATGTCAGTGTAGATTCAAAAAGAACTTCATGGCCTGAGTATCAACAAATAGCAGTTAATAAGACGGCACCATTAATTTTATTACCAATGATGGGCATGTTTAAATGTAAAGAATATGCGGGCGATGAATGTGAAGCATTATCAGAAATTGCCAATGAATTTGGGCTTGCCTATCAATGGCTTAATGATATTGAAAATTTAATTGGAATTGAACAAGCACAATGTTCTGATTTGCTAAA
>Ga0209631_10000466_pt1 | contig 55020 bp, 59 predicted proteins | sample COG_08_FD_184752 | JGI IMG/M metagenome (GOLD analysis project Ga0209631, IMG submission 184752) | Pelagic Microbial community sample from North Sea - COGITO 998_met_08 (SPAdes) (version 2) | ecosystem: Environmental > Aquatic > Marine > Neritic zone/Coastal water | place: Helgoland, sampling... | reverse complement strand
AACTGTCTTTTCTGTAGGTGTTCCCTCATCATCAATCGTTAAACTACCTCTTCTATTGTGTAATGTACCATCATCAATAATTGTTACTCCCTCACTAGCTACTTTTTGTCCCATAAGATTGTGAAACGCTGAAGTTTTTTTTCTATTAAAATCTCCCTCTAAACCATGACCAATCGCTTCATGAATAAGTATTGCAGGCCAGCCTGGACCTAAAACTACTTTCATTTCTCCTGCTGGAGCCGGTTTGCTCTCTAGATTAACTGAAGCAATTCTAAAAGCCTCATCACATACTTTTTTCCAACTATCCCCCTTAAGATATTCATCATAAGATTGTCTTCCACCGATTCCATAAACGCCTGTTTCCTTTTTACCATTTTTCTCAAGCATTACAGAAACATTAAATCGAATTAAAGGTCTCACATCTGTTAACACCTCACCTCCTGATCTAATAATTTCAATAGATTTATGTTCTCCAGAAAAACTTGCTGTGACTTGGTGGACGATACCTCCCTTGGCTCTTGTATAGTTGTTGACCTCTTTTAAAAGCTCTAATTTTGAATTTAGTGATTTTTCTTCAATTGGGTTTATATCTTTATAAAACTTTTTATTTGTTTTTGGAATTTCATTATTATAAATCCCCTTTTTTGATTTAAGTGTAGAGCTTAAATTGTCAGCAGATTGTTTTAAAGAATTTTTTGAAATTTCATTCGAATGCGAATATGCAACAACCTCACCTGTCACTGCTCTCAAACCATAACCCAGATCTGAACTGTAATTAGAGCTTTTAATCTTATTATCATCTAAGACTATGGACTCACTCTTAGAATTTTCTAAATATAATTCTCCATCATCACACTTACTTAAAGTTTCTGATATAATGTTCTCAGCGTCCTTTCTACTAAGATCAGTCTTGGAAAAAAAATTAGTCATTAAATATCAATATATTATGTATATAATTTTTATCAATTGTTGTAATTGGCACATGTACAAACTAATAGATTTTTAATAATTTCATATAATATAATTATGAAAGTTTATTACAATGAGTCGTGCAGTATTTGCAGAGCTGAAATAAATCTCTACAAAAAGCAAAATATTAATGAAATTGAATGGGTCGATATCACAAATAATGCAGTCGCAGAAAAAAATACATCAAAGAATAATAAAACTCTTATAAGAAGACTGCATGTTGAGGAAGATGGAAAAATATATAGCGGTGCAGAGGCCTTTTTACTTATTTGGAAAAAAATTCCAAAATATAAATTTTTATATACTTTTTTTAAATCACCAATAATTTTCACTATATTTTCATTCTTTTATGAAATTATAGCTTTTTTCCTATACCAAAAAAATAAAAGACAAATTAAAGAAAGTTAATTTAAAATTAATATCAGTAAATGACTTGTAAAAGACATAAATACAATAAAAAATGTAAATACCGTACAATACATTAGTGTTACAATTAAATTTCTAAATCTTCTTAGTTTTACAAATTTTTTATCATCTAGATCAGATATATCTCTTTTTCCAATAACAGGGTAATCATATGAATATCTCCATATTGATTTTTGTAAGCGATCATCAGTATTATTATAATACTCTATCCACGCTACGATATATTTAAAAACTAAATATAATATAATTAAAGTAAGTGAGCTTGAGAACATATTTATAATAAATTATATTAATTATATGAAAATTTTAATATTTTTTTTTTTTATTTTTTGTACTTCTCTGATCTCTGAGAACTTTGAGCAAAAAACTAAATTAAATAAACTTTTTGATCAATTAGAAAAAGTTAATAACCCTAAAACAGCAGCACTTTTAGAAAAACAAATTTGGGCTATTTGGCATAAGCACCCTGATAATCTTAAATTAACTGAAAAACTCAGACTTGGTACAGAGCTTATGCAATATGGAAGCTATGATTATGCACTAAAAGTTTTTGACAATATTATTAAAACTGACCCTAACTGGTCTGAAGCCTGGAATAAAAGAGCAACAGTATTTTTTTTAATGCACAAATATAACAAATCATTAAATGATATTGAAAAAGTTCTAAAAATCGAGTCTCGACATTTTGGAGCATTATCAGGACAAGCAAGAATCTTTATAAAACTTAAAGAATATGAAAAAGCAATAACAAGTCTCAAAAAAACACTTAAATTTTATCCTACATTTAAGAGTGGCGACTTAATTCCTGAAATTGAAAAATTAATAAAAGAAGAGAGTATTTAATTATTATTTTTTGCTCTTTTACTTGCAATTAATTGGGTCAACGAGTCAACCATTAAATCAGATGCTTTAAATATTTCATTTGATTTGAACTCAAATGATGAATTTTTTTCTACATTTGTTTTATCTTCAATCACTATTCCTTCATCTGGTGAGTTGTCTTTTATATAAATTAAAAGTAACCAATCTTCATCTACTGTCTCATCCCATTTAATAAATATTTCTCCAGTTTCAAATCTTCTATCAATACATCTTAATATAGACATGTGTCTAGTCACGTGCTTTTTATTCAGTTGAAAAACTAAACTACTTGCACTTCTATAAAAACTTTCTAGTGAAAGTTCAATTTTTTGTCTTGCAATTGTATAATCTTTTTCTTTTTTTAATAATGTTTCTCTATCTTCATCACCTTGAATTTTTACTCCTAAAGCCTCAACTCTTTCTCTGATTTTTTGATCTCTAATAATTCTATATTTATCTTTAAGTTTTTCAATTCTCTCTTGTAATCCAACATAATCTTCTCTTTTTTCTCTTAAAGAAATTCTTTCTATCTTTTCTAATTCTTTGACCTCTCTTATTCTAAATTTTTCGATTTGTTTTTCTAATTGTAATTGTTTTAGAAATTGTTTTTGTCTTTCTGCTTGTTCAATTCTTAAAAGTGCTTGCTCTTTACGTAAGAAAGTTTTTAAATCTTTTTTTCTTTCTTTTTCTAATTTATATTCTTCTTTTAAGGCTTTTTGTTTTTGCTTGGTCTTAAATTCTTCTTCAATTAATTTTTTCTTTTGTAAAAAAATTCTTTCTCTTTCTTTTTTTTCTACTTCTTCTAATTTTATTTTCCTTTTTTCTTCTGCTTTTAATATATGGTAATCAGAAATTGTGTTGGCAATTATATCAAAAAAATTCTTTATATATTTTTCAATATTAAAATTTATTCTAAATCTTAATATTGAATTAAATGAAGCTTGAAGTTGAATTATTCTAATTATAAGGCTTTCCTTTTTTTTAATAGAAAATTTTTTTTTTGAGTACGTATTTTTACTTTTTACCTTTTTTGACGCTTTTTTTTTTAGGTTAAAATTATTTCTTTTTTTCTTTTTGAATGCTTTTTTTTTAAAGTTAAGATTATTTATTTTTTTCTTTTTGGGCGCTTTTTTTTTAGAGCTAAAATTATTTTTTTTTTTCTTTTTTAAATTTTTTTTTTTTATTTTTTTCATAAGATAAGAGTTTATGATTTATCAATTTATTATTGATAAATATAGTCTCTTGTAGTGGGTGTAGATGTATAATTCTTGCTTAATTGAAATTGATACACAACCTGATCACCCCACTTAAATGCAATTTCACAGCCAGCCAAATAAAACTCCCACATTCTAAAAAATTTTTCATCGAACATTTCAACTATTTGAGCCTTATTTTTCAAGCAATTTTCCTTCCAATGTCTCAAAGTATGAGAATAATGAAGTTTTAAAACTTCAATATCTGATACGATCAAGCCTGCTTTTTCTATTGGAGTAGTCACTTCACTTAAGCTTGGTGTGTATCCTCCTGGAAAGATATATTTGGTAATCCACGGATGCGGGTCTCTCGGTGGATTAACTGAACCTATTGTGTGAATCAATGATATCCCGTTATTATTAAGTAGTTTTTCTATTTTTTTGAAAAATTTCTTATAAAATTTTCTACCCACATGTTCAAACATGCCAACACTCACAATTCTATCAAATTTTTCATTTAACTCTCGATAGTCAATTAATCTAAATGTAACTTGATTTTCTAAGTTAAGTTCTTTAGCTTTCTTAACACAATACTCAAATTGCTTTTTTGATAATGTTATTCCTGTAACTTCACAATTAATACTTTTAGCTATGTCTATTGCTAATGATCCCCAACCACAACCTATGTCCAAAACCTTTTGGTTAGGCTTAATATTAAGTTTTTTTATTATGTGCTGTATCTTATTATTTTGAGCCGTTTCTAAAGAATCACTTTCATTTTTAAAATATCCACACGAATATTGTCTTTTTGGATCTAAAAATAAGTCATATAATTCATCAGAAAGGTCATAGTGATGTGCTACATTCATTTTTGATTTTTTTATAAAATTGAAATTTGTTAAATATCTATACGAACCACTAAGTTTATTAATCAGTTGGCTAAAAAAATTCAACTCTCCTCTTCCTATATTCATAAGTGCTAGATCCAAAAATTCAGTAAGAGTTCCATTTTCAATTTCAATTTCTCCCTCTGAATAGGCCTCGCCGAAATATAAGTCTGGTCTAAACAATAATTTATAATGAAGTTTCTTATTTAAAATTTTTAAAACAATTGGGTTTTTTCTTTTGGGATTGCCTATGATATATTTTTTTAAATTTGCATCCAACAATATAAAGCCATCTTCTTTAAATAATTTATTTAAAAATCTTGCGAGCTGCATTAAGCTTCCCCTAAGGATCCTATCTTAAAATTAAGTTTATTCAGATCATTTATTAATTGTTGTTTATCTTTTTTGTTTAAAAGACTGACCGGAGGTAGAACATTTTGATATATTTCATCTTCATCAGACATAAAAGTATGCAATCCTGATATTAAATTAAATTTTTCGAATACATTTCTAACATCACACAGTATTTTATTTTTTGTTTGTTTTTTTTTTTCAAAAAAATCATCATAAACCTTTCTTGACAAATATGCTGTCACATTACAAGTTGCTGTAATAATTCCAACTGCTCCTAATTCTAAACCTTTTAAAAGTTTTGACTCTGATCCTGGCATAATAGAAAAATTTTTTATTTTTAACTTTTCAAAAAGGTTATATGAACTATCTTTTACTCCAACAATTTGTTCAGGAAATTTTTTTACAAGTTTTTCAACACAATCAACGCTAAATTTATAGCCACATAATTTTTCAAAATTATATAAAATAATTTTACTATTCGGATTCGCTCCAATCACTCTTGAATAAAATTCGATTACTTCCTTGTCACCATAATTATAATAAGCTGGGGGCATTATTAAAAAATTATTAAAATTTAAAGATGAAGCTACTTTCATTAAATTAATAGTTTCGCTCAAAGAATTGAGTCCAGTACCTATTAAAAATTTTTTTCCATACCGGCTTTTAGATAACATGTTCAATAAGCTAATTTTTTCACTTACCGAGATTAATTGGGCTTGCCCTGTGCTACCAAAGATTGCCACTCCATGACAACCTCTGTCTATGAGTTTTTCTGCATGTTCTATTGTTTTTGAGATATTTAAACTTAGATCATTATTTAATACTGACATTCCAGCCGCATAAATTCCCTTTATCTTGGTCATAATAATTGCTTGTATAAAAATACATCAAATGTTTTTAAAATGGAACTTAAAATGACTATATTAAGACTATATTTTTTCTAAAATTATGAAAACTGCTATTCTGTTAAGCTACAAAGGACTTGGTTCAAATTTACTTCATTTAAGTTATTGCCATGAATTTGCAAAAAAGTATGGACCAATCACAATAGTCACTCTATGTAAAAATTTGGAACAAGCTTTATCAGACGATCCATTAATAAAAGAAATAATATATCTTAACAAATATCATAAAAAATTTACTGATGTTTTTAAATTAAGCAATTTCTTAAAAGATTTAAAATTAGATAATATTTTTATTTTTTATCCAAGTTTTAGATATGTGATTGCAAGTAAAATTGCTGGTATAAAAAATGTTAAATCTTATTCAATTTTTAAAAAAAAAAACTTACACTTAGTGCAAGCAGCAAAAAAATTTACAGAACAAAGTCTAAATATTTTAAATTGTCCGACTGAAACTCTTTTGTATATTGACCCGGTTAAAAAGATTAATTTAAAAAATAAAATAAGTAACATAAAAAAAAAAATCATTCTTGGTGTTGGTTCCTCTGGTCCAACAACGAGGTGGGGTGCTGAAAATTTTATTTCTTTAATCAAAAAAATAAATATAAATAAAGATCACTTTTTTTATCTTTTGTGTGGTCCTAATGAAAAAGAAATTGCAGACAAGATTTTAAATGAAATTGGAAATGAATGTTGCTCTTCATTAGACAATAAAAATATTTCAGAAATAATACCATTAATTTCTATGAGTCACATGTATATTGGAAATGACTCTTTTGGTCATCATGTTGCCTCTCAAAGTTCAGTACCTAGTTTTATAATAATTCTCGATACGCCCAAAGCTTACACTGATTACAGTAAAAACCAATTCAGAATTTTACCAGATGATATTGATGAAAATTATGTATCTCATGACTCCAATATCTCTCCTAATAAAATTACCATTGACATGGTATTTAATAAAATTAAAAAATTTATTTAAAGTAATTTTATAATTGTTTTAAAATTATTTCTTTTGCCTCATTTACTAAAGTGGACAATCTCGCAGTCTCAGGTGAAATATCTGGATGAATTTTTTTTTGAATTTTTATATAGGCTTTATTAATATCTTCTTTTGTATTTTTTTTATTTATATCCAAATTTAAAATTTTGTAAGATTCCTCAATAGATAAAATTGAAGAATTTTTGAAATTTAAATTTTTATTAAATGTAAATCTACCAGACTTTCTCAATGTTTGAATAAGTCTAAATAGGCTAATTAACTGAAATATAGATAGTCCTTTTAATTTAACTAGAGCTAAACTCAGTAATGTTAATGGCAAACTAAGTAAAAACTTTCCTCCGACTGCAAATAAAATCGCAAGTACTATTGACCCCAAAAACATTAACGTTCTAAGATTTTTTGATATTTTCTTAGACGGTATATTTGCTATTGATTTCAACAAAAAATAAGCAATTAGTAAAAAAATTAGTGTATAAAATATTATATTCATATATTTAAATTTCTAATATGAAAATACCACAACTTAAAAAAAAACCAGAGATAAAAACGTATCATGATATCGTTTTGGAAGACAATTATAGTTGGATACATCAAAATGATATCTTGGAAGTTTTAAAAGATAGCAAAAAATTAAATCCTGAAGTAAAAAAATATCTTGAAGAAGAGAACTCTTATACTGATTTTCATTTGTCAGATACTAAAGATATTCAAAAAGAATTATTTGATGAAATTAAAGGTAGAATAAAATTAGATGACGAGTCTTTACCATTCAAAGATGTTAATTATGAATATTGGGAAAAAACAACCAAAAAAGGTAATTATTCTATAAAATTGAGAAAAAAAATTGGAAGTAATAATATTGAAGAAATTTGGGACGGAGATTTTGAGAAAAAAAAATTAGATGTAGAATATTTTGGGGTTGGAGATTTAGAGGTTAGTAATAATGATAAGTATCTTGGATATTCATTAGATACTAAAGGTTCTGAATATTATACAATTTACGTAAGAGATATAAAAAGCAAAAAATTAGTTACAGAAAAAATTGAAGAAACATCGGGAACTATAACTTTTAGCTTAAGCGATGAACATATATTTTATTCAAAACTAGATAGCAATCATAGACCAAGAAAAATTTATAGACATAAATTAGGAACAAATACCAAAGATGATCAATTAATTTTTGAAGAAAAAAGTGAAGCCTTCACTGTTGGAATTAGCCTAAGTTCAGATGAAAAATATTTTTTTATAACCGCTTCAGACCACAATACTTCTGAACAATATTATTTTAATTCTAATGAAAATGAACCAAAACCTAAATTAATTGAAAAACGGAAAAAAGGAATACTTTATTCAGTTAACTCTTGGAATGGAAAATTTTATAAACACACAAATGAAGATGCTGAAGATTTTAAAATAGATATTAGTAGCAGTTTAGAAAAACCTGAATGGAAAATATTAATACCTGCAAAAGATGAGGTTTTAATTGGTGGACTCACTTTTTTAAATAATTGGATAATAAGATCTGAAACATCTAATGCTTTAGATAAATTATTTGTAAAAAACATTAAAACTGGTGTGGAAGATGAGCTTATTTTTTCTGATGAAAAAGTCTATGTTCCTGGTGTATCTTTAGTTCAGAAGGATAGAAAAACTGACAAAATTTATTTGGGTTATTCATCACCAAAAACACAATCAAGAGTATATTTGTATAACTTAAGCACTAAAGAAAAAAAATTAGTCAAAGAACAAGAAATTCCATCAGGACATAATTCAAAAGATTACATCGTTGAAAGAGTCGATTGCAAATCACACGATGAAAGAATGATTCCTCTTACAATAATAAGACATAAGGATACCAAACTAGATGGATCAGCAAATTTATTACTTTATGGCTATGGTTCATATGGTAGTTCAATGAGTCCAAGTTTTTCACTTACAAGACTCAGTCTAATTAATAGAAATATTATTTGGGTTACAGCTCATATTAGAGGTGGAATGGAAAGAGGCATGAAGTGGTGGAAAGAAGGAAAACTTCTTAATAAAAAAAATACTTTTGAAGATTATATAGCATCAGCAAAATATTTAATTGAAAATAAATATACCTCAAAAAAGAAAATAATAGGAATGGGTGGCTCTGCTGGCGGTCTTCTTATGGGTGTTGTCGTGAATCAATCACCAGAATTATTTTTAGGTATTATAATGGCAGTTCCATTTGTAGACTCTTTAACAACTAATTTAGATCACACCTTACCTTTAACTATTGGTGAATTTGATGAATTTGGCAATGCAAAAGATTTTAAAGAACATTTTGATTATATTTTTTCATATGCGCCATATAACAACATAAAAAAAATGGATTATCCGCATATACTTATAACAACTAGTCTAAGTGATAACCGAGTTTTATTTGATGAGCCTGCAAAATTTACTGCAAAACTAAGAGAATATAAAACGGATAATAACTTATTACTTTTAAAAACCGAGATGAACGCGGGCCATGGGGGGAAATCTGGAAGAGATGGAGCTATTGAAGAAGTTGCTTTAGATTATGCGTTTGCATTAAAAATTACAAAAAAAATTTAGTGTCTGTATCTTGAAATTTTAATTTAAATTCTTAAATAATACTAGTAAGTCGCCTAATGGGACTTACTAAATTAACCTTGCTAACAATGGAGGAAACTATGACAAGTAGAGATCTATCTATATTTAATACTTTAAGACCATTTTCAATTGGGTTTGACGATATGTTTGATCAATTTGAAAATATGTTAGGAAATGGAGGATTGGCTACACAGTCTAATTACCCACCTTACAATATTAGAAAAACTGGAAAAGATAATTATGCAATTGAAGTTGCTCTAGCTGGTTTTAACAAAAAAGATGTTGAAGTTGAGTTTGAAGACAATTTATTAACCGTAAAAACTAAAAAGATCAATATCTCAGAAAATAAGAACCAATCTGAAAAACATATTGAAAATGGTGAAATTATTCATAAGGGAATTTCTCAAAGACAATTTGCAAGATCCTTCACTATTGCGGACGATGTAAAAGTAAATGGTGCAGAGCTTAAAGATGGTCTTTTGACAATCTCTTGTGAAAGAGTCATACCTGAATATAAAAAGAAAAAACTTATTGAAATTAAATAAGTATAAATCTTATTTGTGGGGATTATTCCCCACGAATATTAAAAACATCCATTAGATATAAAGCCAATTACAATAGATCTTGAATCTAATTCAAATCTTCTCTCACATGGTACTAAATATTTTTTAGAATTGTAAATTAATATTGTGTTACCTTTAACATTTTTAAAGTCTTCATCTGGTTTACCTAAATCAAATTTTAAATTGTCTGATGTTTTTCCAATATATTGAGTTAATTTATTATTTTCTTTTTCAATAATATTATCTGTTTTTTGCTTAATTGTCTGACAGCCTGAAAGTAATGCTAGTAAAAACAAATTTATAAAAATAAATTTAAATTTATTCATATTTAACTTTAGCATGTGTAATCTGCCACAAATATAAACTTATTAGTTGAATTATGTGAATAAGCTCAGATTTTTTAGGGTATTTTTTTAAAATATCTAATATTAATCTATCTAATCTGAGGAGGTTCAATGTTAGAAAAATATTTTAACTATAAAAAACATAAGACAGATTTCAAAACAGAAGTAATAGCTGGTGTAACTACTTTTTTAACAATGGCTTATATAATGTTTTTAAATCCATTTATATTATCAGGGGAATTTGCAGGCGCAGAAAAAGGTTTCTTTGATTTTGGTGCTGTATTTACAGCAACAATTGTAGCAACTGCACTTGCTTGTTTCATAATGGCATTTTACGGAAAGACTTGGCCAATAGGATTAGCGCCAGGTATGGGAATTAATGCCTTTGTAGCATTTGGTGTTGTGGCTGGTATGGGTTATACGCCCCAAGCAGCACTTGGAGCGGTTTTAGTAGCAGGTATACTATTCTTAATAATATCATTAACACCCATAAGAGCTTGGTTAATTAATTCAATACCCAAAAGTTTAAAACTTGGGATTGGCGCAGGTATTGGTTTGTTCCTAGCAATTATTGGATTAGAAATTATGGGAGTTGTGGCTGATCACCCAGTCACATTGGTAACTCTTGGTGATATTAAAAATCCTTTAATCTTACTTGGTTGTTTGGCATTTGTATCAATGATTGTAATGGAAAAACTTAATATCAAAGGAAATATTATTATTGGAATTCTTGCTTTTAGTATTATTGCTTGGGTAAGTGGGCTTGCAAAATTCAATGGTGTTGTGGGAAGTGTTCCTCCAATGACTTATCTACTTGATTTTGATCTTACGGCTGCATTTACAGCTGGAATGTCTACTGTGATATTTACATTATTATTTATTGATTTTTTTGATACTGCTGGAACTTTAACTTCAGTGGCTAACGTTGCAGGTAAAGTAGACAGTAAAGGAAAAGTTCAAGACATTGAAAAAGCAATGATGGCTGATAGTGTTGGAACAGTAGCTGGTGCGTTAATGGGTACTACAACAGTAACAAGCTACGTAGAATCAGGCGCTGGAGTAAAAGCTGGTGGTAGAACAGGGATGACATCTTTAACTATTGGAATTTTATTTCTAGCTTGCTTATTTCTTTCGCCTCTTGCAACAAGTCTACCAAAAGAGATAGATGGAGCTGCATTGTTATATGTCTCAGTTCTATTTGTAAGAAACATTACTGATATTGAATGGGATGATATTGGCGAGTCTGCACCGGCAGTACTTGCTATGATCGCCATGCCTTTAACTTACAGTATAAGCAATGGTATTGCTTTAGCTTTTATATCTTATGCTTTAATAAGATTGTTTACTGGTAAGTCTTCAAAGACATCACCTGCAATATGGGTTATTGCAATACTTAGTGTAATTAGTTTCGCAGTTGCTTAACAATTAATTTTAGGGCTGGTCAATATTCCAGCCCTATCTATTTCTCTCTATTATTTCTTTTATAGACAACTCTTCATAATGTTCTGTTGGCTGAACTATCCACGGGTCAGTTTCCAGTTTTACTGGACAAAAGTCTGGTTCAAACGAAGATGATTTTTTTTTCCACAAACAGGCTGTTTTAACCTCTTTAATAAAATTTTTTGTAGGCTCATATCTTTTTAACCATTCAATACTTTTGTTTAATGTAAGACCAGTGTCAGATAGATCATCAATCAAAAGTACTCTATCAAAATCCTTATTTTCAGCTAAAGAACTTATTTCTCTAGCAAACATAAGTTGACCTTGTTTGTCTTCCATTTCTCTACCCGAATAACTTTGGATTACAATATAAGCGATAGGTAGTTTTAAAATTCTAGAAAGTATGTCAAGTATAGGTGCTGCGCCCCTCATAATACCTACTAATACTGTTGGTTTATAATTTTTGTGAATTTCTATTGCTAGTTTCTCAACTATTTTTGTATATTCTTCAAAAGTGATAATTAATTTATCTGCCATAAAATTTTTTATCATATAAATATAAATAAAAAAGAATAAAAATTATGAAAATATATGACTGCTTTATGTATTTTGATGAAGAAGTCGTCCTTGATGTAAGGCTAAATACGTTAGATCCATTTGTTGACTATTTTGTAATAGTAGAAAGCAGATTCACTCATAAAGGGGGCGCTAGGGATTTAAAATTTAATCATAAAAAATTTGAAAAATTTAAAAAAAAAATTATCTATTTAATTTATGAAGAAGAGTCGAAAGAAATAAAAACAATAAATGACAATGATGATGTTTATGAAAAAACAAAAAAATATATTTTTAATGCTATTTGTAGAGAAAATGGTCAAAGAAATTATATTAAGAATGGATTAATAAAAGCAAAGGATAATGATATTATTTTAATATCTGATGTAGATGAAATTCCTAATTTGTCTAATATAAATTTTGAAAAGTTTAACGAAAAAATTATTCTATTTAAACAGAATATGTTCTATTATAAATTTAATCTACATTTACCTAGTTTTATATGGACAGGTACAAAAGCGTGTAAGAAAAAAAATCTAGTCAATTCTCAATGGCTTAGAAATGTAAAAAATCGAAAATATTCTTTCCTAAGAATAGATGCATTATTTTCAAATAAAAAATATATAAGTGTAAAAATTATTGATAATGGAGGCTGGCACTTTACAAACATCAAAACAGCTAAGGAAATTGAACACAAATTAAAGTCTTATTTACATCATAGAGAATTTGATGTGAACCCTTTAACAGTAGATCAAATAAATGAAATTATAGATAATAAAGAAGCAATCTACAATTTGAATGTTGATAAATCTGTAGGTAAAATCGGAAAAGGGGAAAAATTAAAAAAATTTGAAATTAATAATCTTCCACTTTATATTCAAAATAATTTACATGATTTAAAAGACTGGATAGATTGATATGAAGGCATACTGGATTGCAAAAGTAAACATTAATGAAAAAAAAGCTTATGCAGAATATGCAAAGCGTGCTGAAGTAGCTATTGCAAAATACAAAGGGAAATTTTTAGTTAGAGGTGGAAGATTTGAGATTCTTGAAGGTAAAGATAAATATGAAAGGAATATTGTGGCTGAATTTCCTTCATTTAATATTGCTAAAGAGTTTTATAATTCTAAAGAATACCAAGAAGCTAAATCTTTTAGAGATGGAAAGGCAGATTTTAACGGTATTGTCATAGAAGGTTTTAGTACTGAATAGGTTCAGGATCTATACTTCTCCATAGATACCATGTTGCAACTGAACAATATGGAGTAAATCTTTTGTTTAATAACTTTACAAATGTTTCTGGTGGTAAATATTTTTTTTTATAATTCTTTGAAATTCCCCTTAAGAGTCCAATATCTTGAACAGGCCAAATATTTGAGCGATTATAAGTGAATAACAAAATCATTTCAGCAGACCATCTTCCAATTTGTCTTAATTTGGATAAATAAATAATTGCTTCTTCATCTGACATTTTAGAAATTAAATTAGGATTAAATGATTTATCTAAAGTTTGTTTTGCTAAACTTTGTATTCCTTTAACTTTTTGTTTACTTAATCCACATTCTTTAAGTTTTGTAAAAGAAAGTTTAGATACTACTTTTGCATTAATTCTATTTTTGCATCTTTTTTCAAATTTTAAGAAAACAGAATTTGCTGCCGCAACACTTATTTGTTGACCAATAATACTTTTACATAATGAAAAGAAGATGTCTTTCCTTGATGTAAGAACTGTCTCTGAGGGTGATTTATACTTCTCAATTAAAATAGACATAACTTTATCTTTTTTAGATAAATATTTTTTTGCTTTAGTCCAATATTTTGGCATTTTATTCATGTCTGGTATTGGAGGGTATTTTTTTTTTATGGTAAATCTCTCTTCTAAGAATAATTAAGGAAGAAGTAATCACCAATAATGCCCCTAATAATGTTTTTATTGATGGTATTTCGTCCCAAATTAGATATCCAAAAATTATTCCAAAAACTAATGCTAAATATTTTAATGGAGATACAAGTGAAACCTCAGATAATTTGAAAGATTGACTAAGCCATAAATTTGCTATTCCTCCCAAGAGTCCAATCATGCATAATAAAATTAAATCTTTAATTTGAGGCATTATCCATCCCAAAGGAATTGTAAATAAACTTACCAGGGTAATAACCAGTGAAAAATTTAAAGAAATAAGCCAGACAGGTTCTGTGGTCGATAACTGCCTAATTGCGATTGCAACATAAGATAAGCCTAAACAAAAAATAATTGGATAAATATAATATATGTTCAAAGAATTAAAACCGGGTTCAGTTATAACAATTATTCCCACAAAACCAATTAATACAGCAAGCCATCTATAAAAGCCTACTTTTTCACTTAAAAAAAAAATTGAAAATATAGTGGTGAAGATTGGGGCAGCAAAAGAAATACTAACAACAGTAGCTAGCGGTAAATTTCTTAGAGCAATAAATATTGCAATTAAAGCAATCAAACCGAAGAAACACCTCAAAAAATGTAACCCTGCTCTTTGGGTATAGTAAAAATTTTTAATTCTTTCTCTTGGCATTATAAAAAAATAAAGAACTACCCCAAAAAAACCTCTGAAAAATAGTACCTGTCCCAAAGGGTAATATTCTGACCATTTAACAATTAAATCCATAATAGAAAATGCCACTACAGACATAAACATGTACAAAAAGCCTAATTGATTTTTAGTGAGCATAAGAATAATTTGTAGTTTAAATTAAAGGATAATCAATGGAAATAGCAATTTTAGCATTAGGATGCTTTTGGGGACCTGAAATTGAATTTAGTAAACTTGATGGGATCATCAAAACCGAGGTTGGCTACTGTGGTGGAAATAACAAGCAAACAAATTACAGAGAGGTTTGCTCTGGAACGACGAATCATGCTGAGGTTGTTAAATTAGATTTTGATCCAAAAATTATTTCATATGAAAAAATTTTAGATTTTTTTTTTGAAATTCACGACTCAACAACTTTGAATTCACAAGGTCCAGATTTTGGAACTCAATATAGAAGTGAAATATTCTATTTAAATGATAAACAAAAGACTATTGCTGAAGAAATTAAAAAAAAATTCAATAAAAAACTATCAAACAAGGTAGTTACAAATATTTCTTTAGTAAAAAACTATTGTCCTGCAGAAGAATATCATCAAAAATATTTAGAAAAAAAATAATATGTCATTAGTAACTACAAAATGGCTGGAAGATAACCTAGATAAAATAAAAATTATTGACTGTTCTTGGCACATGCCTCAAAAAAATAGAAATGGTTTTGAAGAATATAAAAAACAACACATTAAAAATGCTATTTTTTTTGATTTGGATAAAAATTCTAAAAAAAATACTGACTTACCACATATGCTAACTGATAAAAATTCGTGGGAAAATATTGTTTCGGAGATGGGTATAAAAAATGATGATAAAATAGTTATTTATGATAATTCAGATGTAATCAGTTCTTGTAGATGTTGGTATAATTTTATTTACTTTGGTCATAACCCAAAACTAATTCATGTATTGGATGGAGGCTTAAAAAAATGGATTATGGAAAATAAACCCACAACAAGCAATTTAACTTTGATTGTAAGAAGTAATTACAAAGCAAATGAAAAAAAAAACCTAGTAAAAAACATGCTAGAAATAAATAAAAATATTTCTACAAAAGAATTCACAGTTATTGATGCTAGAAGCAAAAAAAGATTTGAAGGTGAAATTGCTGAACCAAGAAAAGGATTGCGAAGTGGCTCAATACAACACTCATTTTGTTTGCCATTTTCAGATCTGATAAATAATGATAGAACTTTTATTGACAAAGAAAAAATTTTAGAAAAATTTAAGTCTGTCAAATGTGACCTTAATAAAAATCTTGTATTTTCTTGTGGTTCAGGTGTAACTGCATCTGTTTTAGCCCTTGCTTATTCCCTAATAGATAATAAATATACTCCTACAATTTATGATGGTTCATGGAGTGAATACGGAAAATTTTAATTATGAAAAGATCAACTAAAATTATATCTATAATAATAACATTTTTTTTAATCATTTCTATTGTTGTAATTGGTAGAATAATAATTGGGAATCATTTTGCAAAAAAATTCAGCAAAAGACCTCCTCCAGGAATTATCGTAACCGAAGTTTTGAAAATTAATTTTTCTGAAAAAATTGAAAGTTTTGGTACAGCTATCTCAAAAAAAAATGACTCCTTTAGAATTAAAAGAAGTAACTTGATTAAAGAATTAGACCTTAAAGAATATGTTAAAAAAGGAGATTTAATAGTAGAACTGAAAGATAGAAATATTATTGCTCCATTCAATGGTGTTTTAGGTTACAGAGGTCTTACGGGTGATATTCTCGACTCTAATAATTCAATTATCATTACTTTGGATGACAATTCAATTATTTATTCTGATCTAAAAATTCCAGAAATTTTTGCAAATGAAATTAAAAAAGGATTGGTTGTAACTGCTAAATTCTCTGGTAATAAAAACAAAATTTATAATGGAATTGTTTCAGCTGTTTCAAGCAGAATAAATGCTGAAACAAGAAGTCTTTTAATAAGAGTAAAGATTGATAATGAAGATGCTGAATTAATTCCAGGATCACTTTTGGAAGTAACAGTTAATTATAACGAGAGAAATTCTCTTGGGATCCCTGACACAAGTATAATGCTGGAGGGGGATAAAATTTATGTCTACAAAGTTTCAGAAAAAAATATCACATACAAAACTGAAATTAAGACTGGCATAAGAGGTGGTGGTTATGTTGAAGTTCTATCTGGATTAAATGAAGGAGAAAACATTGTTGCAGAAGGTCTCAAAAAAGTTCGTTCTAAAGGCAAAATTAAACCCATTAAAAAATAATGTATATTACTGACGTAAGCATAAGAAGACCAGTTGTTGCTTGGGTAATGTCACTTATATTAATCGTTTTTGGTATATTTGTTTTTTCAGAATTACCAGTAAGAGAATTACCTGATGGTTTGCAGCCACCAGTAGTTCAGGTTAAAGTAAATTATAAATCAGCATCAGCTCCAATTATTGACCAAGAAATAACTCAAGTTATTGAAGATGTGGTGGGTGGAGCTGAAGGAATTAAAAATATAAACTCAACATCTGAAAATGGTAGTAGTACAATAGATATTGAGTTTAACACAGATATTGTTCTAGATAATGCCGCCAATGATATAAGAGAAAGAATTGCAAGAATTGTGGACAGATTACCAAGTGAAGCTGATGCACCTCAAATATTAAAACAAGCAGCCGGATTTACAACTACTATGTGGTTGTCAGTAACTTCATCGACTTGGAATGACTTAGATCTAGGAGATTATACTGAAAGATATTTGGTCGACCAATTTTCAAGTGTTAAGAATGTTGGAAGAATTATGACAGGTGGTTTAAGGCACTTAAGCGTAAGAGTATGGATTGATCCAATTAAATTGGCAGCTAATAACTTAACCATTCAAGAAGTTGAAGCAGCTTTAAGAAAAGAAAATATTAGCCTACCCGCAGGTACTCTTGAGGCCAATAATATAGATTTAACACTAAATTTAGATAAATCTTATGATGATATTGGTAAATTAAAACAACTACCTATCAAAAAAATTAAAAATAGCATTATAAGACTCTCAGATATTGCAAATGTTGAATTTGGACCAGTGTCTGAAAAAACTCTTTTTAAAGCTCAAACAAAAAATGCTTTAAATCAAAAAACTGTCGGTATTGGTATTTATGCAAAAAGTGGTGCATCAACTGTTGAATTGTCTAAAGAAATTAGAAAAAAAATAATTGATATAAAAAAAACATTGCCAAATGGTATTGATATTGAGGTTGCTTTTGACCGAGCGACATATGTGGGTACTGCAATACAAGAGGTATACAAAACTCTAATAATTGCATTTATATTGGTTGTTGCAATTATTTATTTGTTTTTAGGCAATCTTAAAGCTGTAATTGTTCCAGCAATCGCTTTACCAGTAAGTTTAATAGCATCTTTCTTGGGCCTTTATCTATTTGGACTATCAATAAATATATTTGTTCTTCTAAGTTTTATTTTAGCGATAGGAATTATCACTGACGACTCTGTAATCATGACTGATGCAATATATAGAAGAATTGAAAATGGAGAAACCCCTTTAGTTGCAGCATATAAGGGATCAAAACAAATTAGTTTTGCAATCATAGCTACAACTTTAATTTTAGTTGCAGTCTTTATGCCTTTAATTTTTATCGATGGTATTGCAGGTACTTTATTTAGAGAAACTGCAATAGCATTATCTTTTTCTATTGTAGTGTCCTCTTTTGTGGCATTAACTTTATCACCAATGTTGGGAAGTAAATTTTTAGTCAAAAAACCAAAGCAAAATTTTATTGTTGTAAAATTCGATAAATTTTTTAAATCCTTTTCAAAGTTCTATCAAGAAACTCTTTTGTTTTGGCTAAACAAAAAAAAGATTGTTATTTTATTTTTAATCTTAACAATTGTTGGATCTAGTATTTTATATAACTTTACTAAAAAAGAACTATTACCAATAGAAGATAGAGGTGTTTATCTTGTGCTTGGTTTCACTGATGAGGGTAGTTCATTTGAGTATACAGAAAAGAGAGCCGAGGACGTGGAGAAGAGATTAATTCCTTTGCTTAAAGCCGAAAACAGTCCTTATAAAAGATTTATCATGAGAGTTCCTGGATTTGGAAGCAATAAAAACTCTTTTAATAGTTTTATAATTATTGCCTTACTGGATGATTGGGAGAATAGAAAACAAAACTCACAAACTGTAATGAGGCAGGCAATTGGCAAAATTGTTACAGTACCAGAAACTGTTGCATTTCCCATATCCCCTCAATCAATAAGAGTATCAAGTTATAATAAACCTGTTCAAATGGTGATATTAGGAAATAGTTATGAAGAGTTAGAAGAAAAACAAAATGAGATTATATCAAAATTAAGAAAAAATAAAAAATTATCTAGAATAGAGTCAGATTACTCGAGAAATAAACCAGAAATAAAATTATCTATTAACAAAAATAGAGCCAAAGATTTAGGAGTTTCAACTGAGTCAATTGGAAAAACTTTAGAAACTCTTTATGGGGGTAAAACTGTAACTAAATTTAACAAATTAGGAAAAGAATATCCTATTATTCTTCAACAATATTTGGCAGATAGAAGAAATAATGAAGGTTTAACTAAAATTTTTGTAAGGTCAAATACTACAGGTAAGCTAATTTCATTAGCAAATTTAGTTGAATTTAAAGAGGAAGGATCGGCAAAAAAGTTAGCAAGGTATAATAGACAAAGAGCTGTAACTATATCTGCAAATATATCTGAAGATTATACCCTTTCTGAAGCCATTAGTTACTTAGAGCAAACTTTATTTGACTCACAAATAAATAATCAAATTGCATGGAAAGGAAAGTCTGAGGAATTAAAAGAAACTAGTAATGAGTTATTCATTATTTTTGGGTTGGCACTATTGACTGCCTATTTGGTAATGGCAGCAACCTTTAACTCATTTATACACCCATTTATAATAGTGTTGACTGTTCCGCTTGCTTTGTTTGGTGGTTTGATATTCATTTTATTTTTAAACAGTTCAATAAATATTTTTTCACAAATTGCACTTGTAATACTAATTGGAATTTCCACTAAAAACAGTATCCTAATTGTTGATTATGCAAATCAATTAAGAGCAACAGGAAAAAATATAGAGTCATCAATTAAAGAAGCCTGCGATCTTAGATTCAGACCAATTATGATGACTTCTATAAGTACAATGATTGCAATGTTACCTCTGGTAATAGGTAATATTGGACCTGGTGCAGGGGAAACATCTAGGTTGGCTGTAGGTGCAACTATTCTAGGTGGAATGATTATTTCCACATTCTTTACATTATATGTGACTCCGACAATGTATTTAACCCTTGCTAAAAATACCCAAAGAATTGATGCAGTAGATATCGAACTAAAAAAACAACTTCGTTAAAAAATAATATACTTATTTTTATTTAGCCTTTTCTGACATTTTTTCAATTGAGCCTTGTACTTATCAGCCTGTTTTTCAACTTTTTTTGCTAAAATAATCACTTTTTGATTATCTTTATAATTTTTGTAAGCACCCCACCCTTCATGGTAGGCTAAGTATTGTCGATAAGTATCTTTCTTGGATATCTTTAAAATTGACTCTGTCTTATTTGTATACCACCCAATAAAATCAACACTATCTTTAAATCTTGTTCTTGTTGCGAACTTATTTCCAGTTTCTTTTTTATACTGCTCCCATGTTCCTTTAACGGCTTGTGAATAACCAAATGAACTTGATGGTCTTTTAAAGGGTATAACTTTAAATATTTTTTGTCTTGCTGGTTTTGCTAACCAATCAAAGTCTGATTCCATTTTGATTATTGCTAACTGAACATAGATTGGAGTTCCCCACTTCTCTTCTGTTTTTTTGGCATGCTTATACCATAAATATCTTTCGTTAAAAATTGAGCAGCTGCTAGATGTATTTTTAGGTACTGAAGAACAGGCTGAGATAAATAAGATTGAAAAAACTAGAAAAGGATTGATTATTTTACTCATATTTTTTGTTTAATTTTATAAACAACAACCACTACAATAACTCCAACAATATTTCCAAATAAATCACTCAATTCAAAACTTCTATTTGGAATAAACATATGTAAAAATTCTAATAAAATAGATATTACAAATAGATATTTTATTAAAAAATTAATTTTTTTTGTATTTATAAAGGCTAAAATTCCAACTATAGACAAAATTATAAATACATAAAAATGATTAGAAGAAATTAAAAAATCTCTTGTAATTTGAGGTTGGATAGAAAAATTTTTATATAAAACATAACCAAATATACTTCCAGGATACAGATAAAGTACTATCAGTATTAGATTAATACAATGAAAGCTTTTAATTAAAATATTGTTAATTTTTTTCATAATAATTTTATTTATTTTATTAGTTTTATCAGTTATCAAAATATATCAAATGCCAAATTTAATTTTAGTTAGACATGGTCAAAGTGAATGGAATCTTGAAAAAAGATTTACAGGCTGGGTTGATATTGATCTTACTGGTCAAGGAAAATTGGAGGCATGTAAATCTGGTGAAGATATTAAAAAATTAAATATAAATATTGATTATTTTTTTTCATCTTTTCAACTAAGAGCCATTAATACTCTAAAACTTATTCAAGATACATTGAGAGACAACAAACAACCTATAAAGGCATGGCAACTAAATGAAAGACACTACGGTGCATTAACAGGCTTAAATAAAGATGAAATGAAGAAAAAATTAGGTGAAGATAAAATTTATGAATTTAGAAGATCCTGGAATATAAAACCTGAACCATTAAATAGAAATAATCCATACCATCCATTAAACATTGAGACCTATAAAAAAATTCCTAAAGAAAGAATTCCAGATACTGAGTCACTTAAAGATACTTATGAAAGAGTAATAGAGTACTATAACTCAAATATTCAAAATAAATTATTAAAAAATAAAAATATTGTCATTTCTGCCCATGGAAATTCAATAAGAGCATTATGTAAATTCTTATTCAAATTAGATAATAAAAAAATCACTTTGCTAGAAATACCAACAGGAAATCCACTTCTAGTTAATCTTAATTTAAAACAAGAAGTCACTGCATGTAAATATTTAAACCAAGAAAGAGCTAGAGATTTACCTATTTTTTAATAGTTCTTTATACACATCTAGATTAGTGAGATGATAAAAACTTTCTAAACTCTCATAACCATACAATTCTTTTTTAAAAATTAATTGATTCCAAATTTCTGATATTGAAAAATTACTAATTAAATGATTTCTAAATAAATCTCTACTAATTATTTGGCAACCAGTATAAATTAAATCATTCTGATCATCTTTTTTAATTTTATTTTTATTTAAATTGAAATCACCTTTTAGCCCCTTATCAAAGCTCAAATTTTGACTAACAAGTAAAAGTATATTCTTAATTTTTCTTGTGAAATAAAATTTTTCCATATCTTTAATATACTTTATATAATTTTTATTCCAAATTGTGTCTGGATTGAAGATTAAAAAATGTGATTCATCTGAAAAATTTATCATATTCAAAACCCCTCCTCCAGTATTTAAAATAACTTTTCCATCATTAATTATTTTAATGTCTACATTAAATTTTTTTATCCTGAGGAAATCTTCAATTTTATCTTTTAAATAAAATGTATTTATTATTATTTTTTTTATTCCTAACGATTCTATTAAATTAATACAATTTTCAAGTAATGTAACTTCATTAATTTTTAAAAGCGGCTTTGGTTGATTTAAAGTTAATGGATTTAATCTCTTACCATAACCAGCACATAAAATTAATGCAGTATTAATTTTCATTTAATATTCCTTATTTCTTTAGAAAAATTCGAATCTAATATTTTTTTAAGACTTTTAAAGATTTTATTATTTTCAATTCTCAATTCAATTAATTTCCAAGTATACGGTATAAGCTTTAAGTATATTTTTTTTTTATCCCTATTTGCTAATCTTGTAAAAATTCCTATTATCTTCATATTTCTAAGGACTGACAGTATTTCAAAATCATTTCGAAAAATATTTTCATTAATTTTTTTTTTATTTAGTTTTAAATAATAGTCATAAATTTGGTCTTTAAATTCTTTACTTGATTTAAACCTAACATCATCAATTAAAGAAGCTAAATCGTAAGCTCTATTTCCTATTAAAGCGTCTTGTGTGTCAATTATTGCTAATTGTTTTTTATATTTCATTAAATTTGAAACATGAAAATCACGATGAACAAAAATATTATTTTTTAATTTAAGTTTAGACAATAAAAACTTTATTTGTTTTTTTATTGCAATGTTAATGTTTAATCTTTTATTTCTAGATATGTATTTCTTAGCATACCAATCTAAAAATAATTTTGTCTCACTAAATAATTTAGCATTATTATAAATAGGAATTTTATAATTTTTTCCTTTAAAATTTTTGACTTTATTTTGCTTTATTTTTTGAATTTTAATAAGTAAATCAATTGATTTTTTATATAAACTTATTTTGTGAATACTATTTTTTCTTAATAAATTAAAAACTGTATCATTTCCAAAATCTTGAATCTCTATAAAATTATTTTTATAATTTTCACTGTATAATTTCGGTGCTAAGATTTTGTTTTTAATTAACAAACTATTTATTGCATCATATATAAGCAAATTCATTTTTTTTTCTTTAGTTGCAAAAACTATAATTGAATTTTTATTTCCTATTTTTTTTCTATAAAATGTTCTAAATGAAGCATCTCCCTTAATTTTTTTCAATTTAAATTTATTTGGTAGCATTTAATTCTTTATTATTTAATCCTTTAATTGATAAAAATCTTTTGTTTAAATGCTCTCCATATTCAAAAAATAAATCAATTTTATTGTCAATTATTTTTTCTATTTTTTCTGGCCATTCAACTAATGTAAGTATTTCTTTTTGATTTTCTAATAGTCCAATATTATCTATTTCAGCACTATTTGTTAACCTATAAAGATCATAATGTTGAATTATAAAACTTGCTACATCGTATTCATTTACTAAATTAAATGTTGGACTTGTAACTTCTGTTAGATTTAAATGATTATTCTTTTGAAAATGATTTATTAAATGTCTTATGAATGTTGTTTTTCCAACCCCTATTTCGCCATATAAAAAAACCACATCACCTTTTTTTAATATTTGAGAAAATTTTTTAGCTAATTCAGCTGTCTTAACTTCTAAAGAAATATCTATCCTGTCGCTATTAGTAGCGATAGGCATTAGGTTTAAATGGACCCTCTGTTCCAACACTTATATAGTCTGCTTGATCCTTTGATAGTTTTGTAAGTTTTGCACCCACTTTTTTTAAATGAAGCGTTGCTACTTTTTCATCTAAATTTTTTGGCAGTACATAAACTTTATTTTCATAATTTTTATGATTTTCCCAAAGTTCTATTTGAGCAATAACTTGATTGGTAAATGATGCGCTCATCACAAAGCTTGGATGTCCTGTTGCACAGCCTAAGTTAACTAATCTACCTTCTGCTAAAAGAATAATTCTTTTACCACTATTTAATTCAATTTCATGGACTTGTGGTTTGACTTCTGTCCACTTATAATTTTTTAAAGCATCTACTTGAATCTCATTATCAAAGTGACCAATATTGCACAATATAGCTCTATCCTTCATATTTCTCATATGGTCTGCTGTAACAATATCTTTATTACCTGTAGCTGTTACAACTATGTCTGCTTTACTAATTACCTCATCCATTAGGACGACCTCATAACCCTCCATGGCTGCTTGCAGTGCGCATATTGGATCAGCCTCTGTTACCATAACTCTTGCTCCACTTTGTCGTAAAGAAGCAGCACTACCTTTACCTACATCACCAAAGCCTGCAACAATTGCTACTTTACCTGACATCATAACATCTGTAGCTCTTCTTATTCCATCAACTAAACTTTCTCTACAGCCATATAAGTTATCAAATTTTGATTTTGTAACTGAATCATTCACATTAATAGCTGGTATCATTAAAGAGCCATCTTTTTCCATTTTGTTTAATGCTTTAATTCCAGTTGTTGTTTCCTCTGAAACACCTTTTATCTCTTTTAATAAATCTTTGTATTCATTATGCATGATTGCTGTTAGGTCTCCTCCATCGTCTAATAGCATATTAGCTTTCCAGTCTTTTTTACCTTCGATTGTTTGTTTTATGCACCATAAATACTCTTCCTCAGTCTCACCTTTCCAGGCAAAAACAGGTATTCCTGCTTTAGCGATTGCTGAGGCAGCATGGTCTTGTGTTGAAAAAATGTTACAAGAAGACCATCTAACTTCAGCTCCTAGATCTACTAAAGTTTCTATCAACACTGCTGTTTGAATCGTCATATGAAGACAGCCTAGAATCTTTGCACCCTTAAGTGGTTTTTTTCCAGAATATTCTTCTCTTAATGCCATTAATCCTGGCATCTCACTTTCGGCTATAGAAATTTCTTTTCTACCAAATTCTGCGAGTGATATATCTTTTACTTTAAAATCGTCCATTGAACGGTTTTATACAATATAAAATTGATTAATCAACTTATGATTAAGATTTTGGGAATGTAATTTCTACATTCGCACCTTTATGAGTAGTATTATTATAAGCATTAATGGTGCCACCATGCAAATCTACCAGGTTTTTTACGATATTTAGACCTAAGCCAGAATGTTTACCAAAGTTATCTGGTCTGTTGCTATAAAATCTATTAAATATTTTTTTTGTATTTTTTTCTTTAAAGCCTTTACCTTCATCAATGACTTTTAATATGGTATCCTTATTTTCATTTTTTGAAATTTGAACTAATATTTTTTTATTATCATCGCTAAATGAAATCGAATTATCAAGTAAATTTGCAATAATTTGTTCAATCCTATTTTCTATTCCATTAATATTATACTCATCTAAATTATTAAGATCTGATAAGGTAATTTTAATTCCTCTTTTAGTTTCATAGATACTATTAAAATCATCTACTACTGATTTTATAATTAGTTTTAAATTTATTTTTTTCATTTTTTCCTTACTAAGAGCAACTTCATCTTTTAACATCTGAGAATAGTCTGTGATTAATCTTTCAATTCTTTGAACATCATTTTCAAGAATATCAATTAATTTACGTCTTTGAGTCTGATCTTCAGTTTCTTGTAATATTTCTGAAGCGCTCTTAAGGGATGTTAAGGGATTTCTTATTTCATGAACCAAATCTGTTGAAAAATTTTCTGCGTGAGAAATCCTTTTTTGAAGCTCATTTGTCATATCATCGAGTGAAATTGAAAGTATTCCAAGTTCATCATTTCTATTTTTTAATTCATTTATATTTGTTTTTTTTCTACTTTTTTCTCTGATTGTTTTTGTGTAAGCAACTAAATTTTTTATTGGTTTCAAAAAGTATCTATTTAATACAAATGAAAAAATAAAAATTACAATTGCAACAAAAATTGCTGTTCTAATAATAAAAGTTTTTCTCTCATTTATTGCTGATTTAATATCATTTGCATTTTCTGAAATAGCTAAATATCCAATATTTTTCCCATCTAGTGTTACATTTTTAATTGTTGTCAATAAAAATTGATTATATCCTTCTTGAGTAAAAGTATATGGTCTGCCAAAATCTTTTGACCATGAATAATGAGATAAAATATCTTTCAATGAAATAGTTTTTTTCTCATTTAAATTTTTTTTTTCAATAATGTTTTTACTTATTTCTTCATCTAAAATTTCTTGCTGAACAATATCCATTCTTGTGGAAAACGATCTGGGATCTAAGTCCAGTGTGTCTGTATCCCCAACCAAATTAAATTGGTTATCAAATAAAATGACTCTATCTAAATTTTGAAATAGAAATCTTGTCGAAAATAAAAATCTTCTTATATCTTCTTCCTCAAATTTTATTTCTAATCTAAGAATATGATCTATTGTATTATTTATTACCTGAATATGATTAGCTGTTTTTTTTTGTATTAAATTCGGTCGAACATTTTTTAAATAAAGTATAGTTAAACTACCAATAAATAAAAAAATTATTGAATTAATAAATAAAAATTTTTTTAAAATAGATAGATCTTTAAGAAAATTATTGAACATTAACTAACGTTCCATCTGTATCCACTGCCATATCTAGTTTCAATTGCTGAAAATTCTGGATCAACTTTTTTAAATTTTTTTCTTATTCTTTTTACATGACTATCAATAGTTCTGTCTTCTATGTCTGTATCTTCTCGATAAGCAATGTCCATTAGTTGTGCTCTTTCTTTAATTATTCCAGGTCTTTTAGCCAATTCTTTAACTATCAAGAATTCCGTAGTTGTAAGTTTATCAGGTAATTGTTTACCGTTCCACTCACACTCAAGTTGAGAAGGATCAAGTTTTAGTTTTCCATGTAAAATTATATTTTTTGATTCTTCTGGATTGTTATTGATATCTTTTTTTCTAAGTTGCACACGAATTCTTTCAATCAATACTTTAATTGAAAATCCTCCAGATTTTTTAACAAAATCATCTGCACCCAATTTCAATCCTAGTAACTCATCTATTTCATCGTCTTTTGATGTTAAAAAAATTACTGGTAAAGATGTTTTTTTTCTCAATTTTTTCAAAAGTTCTTCTCCATCCATTTTGGGCATCTTAATATCAATTATTGCCAAATCAGGAGGGTTTCTAGTAAGACCAATTAATGCACTTTCTCCATCAATATATGTTTGAACTTTAAAACCTTCTTTTTCAAGAGCTATGCTTATACTTGTTAGTATATTTCTATCATCATCAATGAGCGCAATTGTTTGTGTATGCATAAGTTGATATAAAAGTACTAAATTGTTCTAATTTAGGCAATGCTGTTAAATTAATGAAGTATTCCCCAATTATTACCTACATTTATATCGATAGTTAGGGGGGTAGAAAATGAGTGTAATTCGCTTTCTTTGACGCTGGTCATTTCCTCAGTAATAATTTTGATTATAGCTTTAGTTTCTTTTTCTGGAACTTCAAAAATTAATTCATCATGTATTTGTAATAATATTTTTGATTTAATATTTTTTAAACTTTCAAACTTTTTATCAAGTCTAATCATTGCAAGTCTCATTATTTCTGAAGCGGAGCCTTGTATTGGTGCATTTATTGCGGCTCTTTCTTGAAAATTTCTCACATTAAAATTCTTATCATTAATTCCATTAAAGTGGGATCTACGACCAAAAATATTATTTACATAGCCACTTTTTCTGCAAAATTTAATAGTGTCATTCATATACGTTTTTATTTCTGGAAACTTTAAAAAGTAGGAATTTAAAAACTCATCTGCCTCATGATTTGAAACATTAATCTGTTTTGCGAGCCCATATTGAGAGATTCCATAGATAATGCCAAAATTAATCGCTTTTGCTTTTCGTCTCATATCTTGGTCGACCTTTTTTATGTCAATATTAAATACCTGGCTTGCTGTTAGTGAGTGTATGTCCTCATTGTTCTTAAAAGCTTTTTTTAATTCTTTAACATTTGCAAGATCTGCTAAAATTCTCATTTCAATTTGGTTATAATCAGCAGAAATTAAAGTAAATCCTTTTTCAGCTATAAATGCCTTTCTTATGTCTTTGCCATCCTCTGATTTTATTGGAATATTTTGCAAATTTGGATCGCTGGAGGCAAGTCTACCTGTTGTAGTTGCTGCTAATAAGAATGAAGTATGCACTCTGCTTGTATTTGGATTAATATGACCAGGTAAAGCATCTGAGTATGTATTTTTCAGTTTAGAAACCTGACGCCAATCTAAAATTAATTGAGGAAATTGATTTCCTTTAAATGCTAAGTCTTCAAGAACACTTGCATTTGTCGCAAAACTTCCTTTTTTAGTTTTTTTAAGAACTGCAATTTTTAAGTCATTATAAATGATTTCTCCTAGCTGTTTTGGTGAAGCAATATTAAATTCTTTTTTTGAAATTTTAAAAATATCTTTTTCTAATTTACCAATTTTTTTTTGAAATTTTTCTGACAATTTTTTTAAAAAAACGTTATCAACTTTAATTCCTGCAATTTCCATAGATGCTAATATCTTAATTAAAGGTTTTTCAAAAATTTCATAAATATTTGTTAATTTTTCTAATTTTAAATTTTTGTAAAATATTTTGTATAATCTATAAGTGATATCAGCATCCTCTGCGGCATATTCCATTGCCTTATCTAACTCTACATCACTAAAATTTATTTCTTTTTTTCCAGTACCAACAATTTCCTTAAATAAAATTGTTTTATGCTGTAGATGAATTTCAGATAAGGTATCCATGTTGTGCCTATTTTTTCCAGCATCCAACACATAAGACATCAACATAGTATCTTCCATTGAATTCATTTTTATGCCATGCCTATATAAGACAATGAAATCAAATTTAATATTTTGACCTATTTTTTTTACACTTTCATCCTCCAAAAGTGGCTTTAATTTTTTTATTACAGTTTCTTTTTTTATGCATCCTTTAAACTTATGACCTATTGGGATATAGCAAGCTTTACCGATTTTTGTACTTAATGAGATGCCAACTAAATCTGTTTGATGTGCATCTAATGAGCTAGTTTCAGTATCAATTGCCAATTCTCCAGCCTCTTCTGCTTCATTAATCCATCCATCTATTTCTTTTTCACTAGTAATCAGGTGGTAATTTTTTTTATTTATATTTTGTTTTTTATTTTTTTTTTCTATAAAATTATCTCTTAATTCAAGTTCTCCATACGTAGAAATGGCAGAGCTAAGAAGCCTATTAAATTCCATCTCTCTTAAAAATTTATATAATTTATCTTTATCAATTTCTTTTAATTGAAATTCCTCTATCTTTCTTTCAACAGGGGCATCCTTCATTAATGTCACTAATTTTTTACTAATAATTGCCTTATCTTTATTTTCTATAAGTGTTTCTCTTCTTTTATTTTGTTTTATTTCTTGTGCATTATTTAGTAGGTTTTCTAAAGTGCCATATTTATTAATCAGCTCAGCAGCAGTCTTGACACCAATACCAGGCACACCAGGAACATTATCGCTACTATCTCCAGCTAAAGATTGAACATCAATTACTTTTTCAGGGCCTACTCCGAATTTAGTTACTATATCTTCTGGTGTTATAAATTTATTTTTCATCGGATCAAATAAACGGACATCTTTTTTATATAATTGCATCAAATCTTTATCTGAGGAAACTATTGTTACCTTCGCTCCCTTAGCTAATATTTGTTCTACGTAAGTAGCTAGTAAATCGTCTGCCTCATAATTTGGAAGATCAACCGATGGTAAATTGAATGCACTAACTGATTTTCTTATATATTCAAATTGGGGCGCTAAATCATCTGGTGCTTCTGATCTATTCGCTTTATATTCTGAATAAATTTCATTTCTAAAAGTTTTTCTTGCTGAGTCAAATATTACAGCAAAATGTGTTGGTTTTTGCAAATTTTCATTGGACTTAGAGTCTTCTAGCAATTTAAATAACATAGCACAAAAACCACTTACCGCTCCCACAGGTAACCCATCACTTTTTCTAGTCAAGGGTGGTAAGGCATAGTAAGCTCTAAAAATATAACCCGAACCATCTATCAAATAAAAATGATCTGTTTTTTTTATTTTATCCATTAAATAATGTTATCTTAATTAATTTAAATATTATAAATGTATTAACACGCATGGACAAAAAAAATATACTTTCAGTAAAAAATCTAAAAAAAATTTACACTAATAAGTTGACTGGTGAGTTGTGTGCTTTGAATAATTTAAACTTGAACGTGAAAGAAGGGGAAATATTTGGTCTTCTTGGGCCCAATGGTGCTGGTAAAACAACATTTATTAATATTCTTGCTGGCACAGTAATTAAAACAGCTGGAGAAGTGAATGTTTGGGGTTTTGATTTAGATAAAGATCCAAGACAAATTAGAGCTTCGGTTGGAATAGTTCCCCAAGAGGTTAATCTTGATCCTTTTTTTAGTCCAAGAAAGTTACTAGAGTTGCAAGCAGGACTCTACGGTATTAAAAAAAATAATAGAATCACAGATACTATTCTAAATTTAGTCTCTCTAGAAAAACAGGCCAATAGCTATGCTAGAAGTTTATCAGGTGGGATGAAAAGAAGATTATTAGTGGCCAAAGCTCTAGTTCATCAACCTCCAATAGTTTTTTTGGATGAACCTACTGCTGGTGTTGATGTTGAATTAAGAAAAAACTTATGGAAAAATGTAAGACTACTTAATGAACTTGGTGTAACTATTATTTTAACAACACATTATCTTGAGGAAGCTGAAGAAATGTGTGAACGAATAGCTGTTCTTAATAAAGGAAATATCGTTGCCCTGGATAGTACTAAGAACCTATTAGATAGAATTCAAACAAAAAGAGTAACGTTTAAAACAGATAAAAAAATAGAAATCAATGATGAAGACTTAGAGTCTTTAAAAATACTGTCAAAAACAAATACAGAAATTTGTGTTTCTTATGAAAAAAGTAAAATTAAGATGGAAAAATTAATAGATTTAGTTAAGAAAAATAATGCTGAAATTTTAGACATATCCACTGATGATGGTGATTTAGAGGATGTTTTTTTAAGATTAATAAAAAACTAGATTATTATATTAATAAATAGTAAATTAATATTATGGATTTACTAAAAACTAATTCAATTCAAAAAGCATTAAAAACATTTTTACTAATTTTTTTAGGATCAATTGCTTTAACAGTTTCAGCTAAACTAAAAATTCCATTTTATCCTGTGCCCATGACAATGCAAACTTTTGTGGTTCTTTTTTTAGGTATTGCTTTTGGTTATAAAATTGGTCTTGCATCAGTCGCTGTTTATCTTTTTGAGGGCATCCTTGGAATTCCTGTATTTTCTAATTCACCAGAAAAAGGTATTGGTTTAGTTTACTTTACTGGTCCCACTATGGGTTATTTAATAGGTTTTTTGTTTGCTGTATTTTTTGCAGGATATTTAAATTTGAAAAAAAATATTTTTATAATTTTCTTTAAACTAATTTTTGCTGTTTCTATAATTTATTTATTTGGAGTTATCTGGCTTGGAACTTTAATTGGATGGGATAAACCAATACTCGAATTAGGTGTTACTCCATTCTTATTAGCTGAACTATTTAAAATATCTCTTTTAACTTTGTTGGCAAAAAAAATTATTAAGTTAAATAAATTTATCTAGGGGATCTTTTAGATAAAATTCTTTGTAAAGTTCTTCTATGCATCTTAAGTCTTCTAGCTGTTTCAGAGACATTTCTGTTGCATAATTCAAAAACTCTATGAATGTGTTCCCACTTAACTCTATCTGCTGACATTGGGTTTTCAGGGGGTTCAGCTTTTTTTTCAGGATCTGCTAATAGTGCTTTTTCAACATCATTTGCATCAGCTGGTTTTGCAAGATAGTCGATGGCTCCTTCTTTAATTGCTGCCACAGCAGTTGGTATATTGCCATAACCAGTTAGCATGATGATTCTACTCGTTGGATTTGTGATCTGTATCTGCTTAACTACCTCAAGCCCATTGCCGTCTGCTAGTCTTAGATCTACTACTGCAAAACCAGGCTTTTTTTCTTTAACCGCTTGAATTCCTATTTTTACACTCTCAGCTTGAAAAACCTCAAATCCTTTTTTTTCCATTGCTCTTGAAAGTCTATCTCTAAAAGGATTATCATCATCGACAATTAATAAGGTTTTATTATCAAAATCGGTTATTTTTTTTAAATTAATTTGTTCTGTCATAGAATTTATATGGTGCTTAATTTAATAAATTCAATGCCCATTATTTACTTTACATTAATAAACTATTGCCTTAATTGCATGAATTATATGAAAGTTTTTATCTTTAAAAACTTTTTTTTATTAAATTTTTTTTGGAGACATATAAAATGCAAAAATTTAAAACGGTTGATGATCTAATTAATCAACTTAAACCAGAGAGACCTGTTTATTGTATCAGAAAAAAATCGATACATATTGCGTCAAAAACTTTTCAAAATAAATTTACTGGAAAAATTTTGTATGCTGTTAAAACTAACCCACACCCTGAGGTGTTGAAAACAATTGTTGAAAGTGGAATTGAAAATTTTGATGTAGCATCAATTAAAGAAATAGAAGATATAAAAAAAGTACATCCTCTGGCTAAATGCTCATTTATGCATACAGTTAAAAGTAGAGAAAGTATAAAAAAAGCATATTTTAATTATGATGTTAAAACATTTTCACTAGATACAAAAGATGAATTAGTAAAAATCTTAGAATCTACAAACCATGCAAAAGATCTAAAACTATTTGTTAGAGTAGCAGTATCAAATGAACATGCAGAAATAGATTTATCAAAAAAATTTGGAGCACTAGGATCTGAGGCATCTGCGCTTTTAAGATTAACAAAACAATATGCAAAAAAAATTGGTTTAAGTTTTCATGTTGGATCTCAATGCATGCATCCTATTTCATACGCAAAAGGAATAACAGAAGTTGGAAATATAATAAAAAAAACAAAAATTATACCTGATTACATTAATATTGGTGGTGGTTTTCCTGCAATATATCCAGATCTAATTCCTCAATCTTTAGATAATTATTTTACAGAAATAAAAAAAGGATTAGAAAATTTAAAATTAGAAAAACTTCCAGAGATAATATGTGAACCTGGAAGAGCACTAGTTGCTGAAAGTGGCTCCACAATCGTAAGAGTAAATCTAAGAAAAAAACAAAAACTTTATATTAATGATGGTACATATGGAACTCTTTTTGACGCTGGAACACCCAATATAGTTTATCCATCACGATTAATTAAACGTGGAAAAATGATTTCAAAAAAATTAACTGCGTTTGACTTTTATGGTCCAACTTGTGATAGTATGGATTATATGAAAGGTCCTTTCTTACTACCAAATAATATAAAAGAAAATGATTACATAGAACTTGGTCAGCTTGGTGCATACGGACTAACATTTAGAACTCAGTTTAATGGTTATTATTCAAATGAAATCTATGAAGTCCAAGATAATCCTATTATGACAATGTATGGTAATGATGCTAATAAAGCTGTATTAGTTGCCTGATGTCAGAAAATAAAAATATACGTCATAATAGTAAAAAAAATTTTCTTAAAAAACCTGTTGAACACATTGATATAACATCATTTGATTCAAGAAAAATTATTTCATCAATGGAAAAAATGTCTTTTGTTTCAAGAGAAACTGCTAATGCAGCCAATATTTTTAATGAAATGATTAAAGACAAAGATTGTACTATTTTTTTAACTCTTGCAGGTTCAACATCTGCAGCTGGTTGCATGAATATTTATAAAGATTTAGTTAAATACAATATGGTTGATGCAATTATTGCTACAGGGGCATCAATAGTTGACATGGATTTTTTTGAGGCTTTGGGATTTAAACATTATCAAGGTTCACAATTTCAAGACGATACAGAACTAAGAAAAAACTATATTGATAGGATTTATGACACATATATTGATGAAAATGAATTGCAAGAATGTGATAAAAAAATATGTGAAATTGCCGATACTCTTGAACCAAGAAGTTATACATCTAGAGAATTTATTTATGAAATGGGTAAATATTTAAACAAAAATTCAAAAAAAAAAGAGTCTTTAATTGAAACAGCTTATGACAACAATGTTCCTATATTTTGTCCTGCTTTCACTGATTCTAGTGCAGGTTTTGGCTTGGTAATCCATCAAGAAAAGAATCCAAAAAAACACATAAGTATGGACTCAATTAGAGAGTTTCGTGAATTAACTGAAATCAAAATACAATCTAAAGGTTCTGGTCTATTCATGATTGGTGGAGGTGTTCCTAAAAATTTTATACAAGATACAGTCATATGTGCTGAGCTCTTAGGTAAAGAAGTTGAGATGCATAAATATGCCGTACAAATTACTGTTGCCGACTCTAGGGATGGTGCATGTAGTAGCTCTACTCTTAAGGAAGCAAGTTCTTGGGGAAAAGTAAACATTTCTAAAGAACAGATGGTTTTTGCAGAGGCTACTAGTGTTTTGCCTTTGATTGCAAGTGACGCCTACCACAAAGGTGATTGGAAAAATAGAACTAGAAAAAATTTCTCAAAAATATTTAAATAAAATTGAAATATCTTTCTAACAAAAATGGATTTCTTGGAATTGATAATGAAGTCGATTTTAAAGAACAAGTAGTAGTAGTCCCTTTTGGCTTAGAAAAAACTGTTAGCTATGGTGGCGGTACTCGCAACGGTCCAAAAGAAATCATAAAAGCTTCTCACCAAGTAGAACTATACGATGAAGAGCTAAATTGTGAACCGTATAAAAAAATTGGAATTAAAACTTTAAAACCATTCAAAATTAATAAAGATATTAAAAAAGCTCTTAAAAAGATGTCAGATATAAACAAAGAAATTTTAGATAAAAACCTTTTCCCAATTACTTTTGGTGGAGAGCATTCAATTACGCCTGGGTGTATTGCTCCATTTGTAAAAAAACATAAAAATATTTGTTTATTACACTTTGATGCTCATGCAGATCTTAGAGAAAGTTATAATGGTGAAAAATTTTCACATGCATCTGCAATTAAAAGATGTTTGGATTATAAAAATGTATCAATTATTTCTTTTGGTATAAGAAATATTTCTAAAAGTGAAATAACCTTTTTGAAAAAAAATGCATCTAGAATTAATATTTTTTGGGCTAAAGATAAAAAAAATTGGAATCTTCAAAAATTTAAAAAAATGATAAAAGGCAAAACAGTTTATTTAACGTTTGATGTTGATGGATTAGACTCGAGTATAATGCCTGCAACAGGAACACCTGAACCAGGTGGATTATTATGGGACGAAACCTTAAATATAATTAAAATAGCCGCAAAAAATTCAAATATTGTTGGTGCAGATATAAATGAATTGTCTCCTATAAAAGGGTTTAACTCTTACAATTTTTTAGTAGCCAAACTTGCTTATAAAATTTTATCTTATAAGTTTTTATTTTAAACTTTAGAAACTTTTAAAGTTCCTACTAACAATCTGAATGGTATTAACATTAACAATGCAACTAACAATTTTACTGCTAAATCTCCAATAGACAATGTTATCCAAGGTATACCAGTTGCATAGAAAGATATTGAAAAGAACAAAAATGTATCAATCGAAGAGCCAATTAGTGAAGATGTTAATGGTGCTACAAACCATTTTTTTTTCCTAAGTTGATCAAAAATATGAACATCTAATAGTTGCGAAACTAAAAATGCTACACCAGATCCAACCGCTATTCTAACTGATATTAAGTCTGTAAAATTTATTGAAAAAAAAAGTGTAAACACAATTCCTATAAAGAAACCAATATAAACTATTTTTCTAGCTATAATTTTTCCATAAGATCTATTTGCTAAATCTGTTATCAAAAATGCGACGGGATAACTTAATGCTCCATATGTTAATATTTCTTCTAATCCATTATATTTGATTGGAAATTTCACTAAATAATTTGAAGCTAAGACTACCAATCCCATTAAAAATGAGAGCGTCATAAAAGCTTTTTTCATTAAACTGATTTAGTAGGAGTAGAGACTTTTGGATTTTTTTTTATAAACGGTGATTTAATTAATAAACTTTTTTTTAATTTTTTTAATCTTGGTGAAATATTTTTATTTTTTGCTGTTTTTAAGAACTGATCAAAAGTACCTTTTTTATCAATGCTTCTCATGCCTGCATTGCTAACAGTCAACGTTAAGCTTCTTTTTAAAAGTTCGCTTTTAAATTTAGCTTTTTTTAGATTTGGCAAAAATCTTCTGTTGGTCTTATTGTTAGCATGACTAACATTGTGACCTTTCATAGGAATTTTACCGGTTAATTCACATTTTTTTGACATAATATTTAGTGACTATATAAGATGAGATATTGAACTCGTCAAGTTTATTAGGGTCAATTAGAGAGTTTCTGGCCAATTATTTCTTTATAATTCTTAACTCCGTCGACAATTAATAACTCTTTAAGCTCCCTTTTGATTTTTCTGACAACGCTTGGTCCTTGAAAAACCATTCCTGTATATAGCTGCACAAAGCTAGCTCCAGACAAAAATTTTCTATAGGCACTTTCACCTGAGTCCACACCCCCTACTCCAATAATTTCAACTTTATTTTTTAATAATCTATAGAATCTACTTATTAATTTATTACTAATATCCTCTAATGGTTTTCCTGACAATCCTCCTTTTTGATGTTTATTTATATCTCTTAATTTTTGTCTGTTATTTGCTGTTGTATTTGAAATGATTATTGCACTTACTTTGTGTTTTAATAATGAGTTGCTGATTTTTTCAATTTGATTTTCTAATAAATCTGGTGAAACTTTTACTACAATCGGTATGTTAGATTTTAATTTATTCTTTTCTGCTTCAATACATTTTAGTAGCTCATTAAACTTTGCATCATCATGAAAATTTCTAAGATTTTCTGTATTTGGTGAAGAAATATTAATAGTAATATAATCAGCGGTATCTTTAAATTTTCTTAATCCAATTAAATAATCATTTAAACGATTTTCACTATCTTTATTTGGTCCTATATTAATACCCAATAAACCCTTGCTTAAATTAGATCTAATTCTAGCACCTACATTATCTGCACCAAGATTATTAAAACCCAATCTATTTATGAGTGCTTGATCCTCAATTAAACGAAATACTCTAGGTTTCGGGTTGCCGTACTGCTGTAGCGGTGTAACAGTTCCTACTTCAACAAATCCAAATCCAAGTTTAAATAACGAATTATAGACCTCCGCATTTTTATCAAACCCTGCTGCCATCCCAATTGGATTATCAATTTTTTTGCTAAACAAAACAGTCTGAAACATGGAACTATTTTTATTTTCATCAAAAAAATTAGGTGTTAAATTTAATTTTAAAGATCTAATTGCTAAATCATGAGCAACTTCAGGGTCAATTTTAAAAATTAAAGATCTAAATTTTGAAAACATTATTTTATTTTTTCTTTTATTAATTCTTTAGTTTCATTTACTCCAAAAAAGCTTATGAAAAAACCCATTCTTGGACCATTTTCATCTCCAAACACTACTTCGTAAATCAATTTAAACCAATCCCTTAAATTTTCTGAATATCCATTTTCTTTACCTGTTGTATAAATTAAAGTTTGAATATCTTCTGGAGACATTTGATCATTACAGTTATCAAGAGTTTTTATTAGAGACTTTAAAGCAATTTTTTCTTCATTATTGGGTTCTTTATAATTTTTTTTCAATTTAATTACATCATTGAAATATTTTATTGCGTATCCAATTAAACAATCAAAAATGGGGAAATTTTTTTCTAAAATATCTTCTTTGTATCTTTTTACAAATTTCCAAAGTAATTCTTTACTGTCGGCATTACTAGTTTCTACCAAATTTAAAAGCATTGAAAAACTCATTATAATTTCTTCTTTTGGAATTTTTCCATTATGGACATGCCATACAGGATTCATTAATAATTGTAATTCATTTTGGGTTTTTGCTTTTTCTATAAAATCAAGATATTCGTCAACAGTTTTTGGGACTATTTCTTTATATAGCTTTTTTGCTCTTTTGGGATTTTGATACATATATAACGATAAACTTTCAGGTGAAGCGTACTCTAACCACTGATCAATAGTAATTCCATTACCCTTTGATTTTGAAATTTTTTCACCTTTATCATCTAAAAAGAGTTCATAAGCAAAACCAGAAGGATTTGTTTTTCCTAGAAGCTTAATTATTCTCGAAGAAAGAATTGCGCTTTCAATCAAGTCTTTTCCATACATTTCAAAATCTATATCAAGAGCATACCATCTCATGGCCCAATCAACCTTCCATTGAAGTTTACATTGACCATCAAGAATACTGGCCTCAAGTTTTTTTCCATTATTATCAAAAATGATTTTAGATTTGTCTTTAAAAATTTCTAAGACTGGAATTTCTAGGACTTTTCCAGTTTCTGGACATATTGGTAAAAATGGACTATAGGTTTTTTGACGTTCCTTGCCAAGCGTTGGAAGGATTATGTTCATAATTTCTTGATAGTTTTCTAAAATAATTTTTAAAGTAGAATTAAATACTCCACTTTTATAAAGGTCTGTTGAGCTTTTAAAATTATATTTAAAATTAAATTTTTTTAAAAAATCTTTTAACATTTCATTATTATGTTCTCCAAAACTATTAAATTTTTCAAACGGGTCAGGTACCTGTGTTAATGGCTTGTGTAAATTGCTAATTAAAAGTTCTTGGTTTGGAACATTTTCCGGCACTTTTCTCAATCCATCCATATCATCTGAAAAAGTAATAATTTCAGTTGGCAAATCTGAGAGTTCTTTTAGAGCATTAACCATCATTGATGTCCTAGCCACCTCACCAAAAGTTCCTATATGTGGTAATCCACTTGGTCCATATCCAGTCTGTAAAATGATTTTCCCTTTTTTTTCAATAAAAGATTTTCTTTCACGTAATAGTTTTTTTGCCTCAACAAAGGGCCACGCGCTAGTTTTGTTTAAATTATCTTTTTCAATCACTTTTTTAATAACAATATCTCATAATATGGTGTTTTTATTAATTCTTATAGAGTTGAAATTTATTTACCATAAAATAATGTCCTTTCAAAATGTCTAATTATAAAACTGTTTTTTTTACCTTGGGTATTTTACAAATTATTCTTGGGATATCGATGATCATTCCAATTTTAACACAGTTTATATACTCAGAAATTGACTCTTCTTTTATAGGAGCTTCAATAATCTCTATTGTATTTGGTATACTTTTCTTTTTATCAAATTTAAATCACGATAAAAAATTAAATCTACAACAAGCATTTTTATTAACGGCACTTTCTTGGATAAGTATTGCAATATTTGGTTCTTTACCATTTGTTTTTTCTAGTCTTGACTTATCAATTACTGACTCTTTTTTTGAAAGTATGTCAGGAATTACTACCACAGGATCAACTATAATATCGAATTTAGAAATTGCACCTAAGTCGATTCTTTTGTGGAGAGCAATACTTCAATGGCTTGGGGGGATAGGTATAATTGTGATGGCCATAACTTTAATGCCAATAATGAATGTTGGAGGAATGCAGCTTTTTAAGATTTCCAGTAATGACTCATCTGAAAAATTATTGCCAAAATCTAAGGAGATCGCTCTAAGATTAATTTATGTTTATTTAATATTAACAACACTATGTGCAATGGCTTATAAATTTTTTGGGATGAGCATTTTTGATAGTATAACTCACTCAATGACAACAATAGCTACCGGAGGTTTCTCAAATTATAATTCTTCTATTGGATATTTTGATAGTTTATCAATTGAAATATCTTCTATGATTTTTGTAATATTAGGTAGTTTGCCTTTTATAGCTTATATAAAATTTCTAAGTGGAAATAGAAAAATATTTACTTCTGATGTTCAAATAAAATCTTTTATTAAGATAATAATATTTTCAATTTTTTTGCTTTTTGTTTATTCTTTTTTTCAAGATAAAAATATTTATAATATTAATTTAAGATCAATTTTTTTTAATGTTATATCTGTTTTGACTGGAACAGGATATGTCACAGGAGAGTTTGATGGATGGGGAAATTTTCCATTGATCTTCTTTTTAACACTTATGTTTATTGGTGGATGTGCAGGATCTACAACTTGTGGAATTAAAATTTTTAGACTTCAAATTTTATACTTATTTATAAGCAATCAATTAAAAAAAATAATTTATCCGAAAGGAATTTTTTTGATTAAATACGATAAGAATACTGTTGATGATAAATTTATGGCTTCAATTATTTCATTTATATTTCTTTATTTTGTTATATTTTTTTTAATTGCTACTTTTTTATCTTTAAGTGGTTTAGATTTTGTTACCTCGGTTTCGGGCGCAGCAACATCAATCTCTAATGTTGGTCCTGGATTAGGCTCTATAATTGGACCTAGTGGTAATTTTGCAAGTTTACCCGATGCCTCAAAGTGGATTTTAAGTCTTGGAATGATTTTAGGTAGACTAGAGCTATTTGCAATATTAGTATTATTCTTACCTTCTTTTTGGAGAAATTAAAATGTTAGAAATTAGAAAACAATCTCTATCTGAAACCTTCTCAATTTATCTTGATATTAGAATGTTTAAGATTTTATTACTGGGAGCAATTTCTGGTTTTCCATGGGTTTTAATAGGAAGCAGTTTAAGTCTTTGGCTTAAAGAAGAGGGTTTAAGCAGATCTACAATTGGCTGGGCTGGATTAATATTTGCTGTTTATGCATTTAACTATTTGTGGGCACCTCTCATAGATAGACTTCGAATACCCTTATTAACAAAAAAACTTGGTCATAGAAAAGGTTGGATAGTTTTAATGCAAATTGTAATTTTAACTTGTCTTGTTACTTGGAGTTTTATTAATCCTACCGAAAACCTGACTTTGTTAATTACAATTGGTTTAATTATTGCTATCGCTTCTGCTACACAAGATATTACTGTTGATGCCTTAAGGATTGAACAAATTGGTGAAACTGAAAGCAAATCAATGGCTGCTGGTGCTGCTGTGGCCGTTGTTGGATGGTGGAGTGGATATAAACTAGGTGGTGTAATATCTTTATTTACAGCCGAATATTTGGAAAGTATTGGTATTATCAACTACTGGCCAATGACTTTTTTAATTTTGGGTATTGTAATAATTTTAATGAATATAGGTTTGATGTTTGTTAATGAACCTCTTTTTACCAATAGACAACAAAACCAGAAAGATAATGATAAATCAATTGAAAAAAGACTCGGCTCACAAAGTGTTATGACTAAACTAATTGCCTGGATAAGTGGTACCTTAGGTGGTCCCATTATAAGCTTTTTCAAAAAAAATGGATTTTCAATTGCACTTGGAATTTTAAGTTTTGTTTTTTTATTTAAAATTGGTGAAGCTTTTCTTGGACGAATGTCTATTGTTTTTTATAAAGAAATAGGTTTTTCTAAAGGTGATATTGCAATTTATTCAAAAACTCTAGGATGGATAACTACTGTTATATTTACATTATTAGGTGGCCTTTTTGTAATCAGATCAGGAGTTTTAAAAGCTATGTTTCTTGCAGGAATTCTAATGGCAGCAACAAACTTATTATTCACTCTATTGGCATGGAGTGATAAATCTGATCTATTATTTGCAGTAGCAGTCATATTTGATGACATCGCAGCTGCCTTTGCAACAGTCGCTTTTGTAGCTTTCATTTCCTTGCTAGTCGATAGAACTTATACAGCAACTCAATATGCGCTGCTTGCTTCAATAGGTACCGCTGGAAGAACTACACTTGCTTCTTCATCTGGAGCTTTAGTTGATTGGTTAAATGGAGATTGGGGCATATTTTTTATCCTAACAGCTATTATGGTAATACCATCTTTAATTTGTTTATGGTTTATTAAAGATAAATTAAAACTACATGAGAAATAGTTATTTTTATAAAAAATCATTTTCAAATATTTATAAAAATCCTTCTAGAAATTCAGAAGTTACATCACAAATTTTATATGGAGAAAAATTTAATATTTTATCAAAGAATAAAAATTGGTTAAAAGTAAGAACATCATTTGATAACTATATTGGCTATATAAAAGCTACGGATTATACAAATAATTATAAACCAACTCATAAAATATTTATATTAAAATCTAGTATTTTTAATAAGCAAAGTGAAAAAACAAAATATTTTTTACCATTTGCATCAAAAATTTCAATAATTCGAGAAAATAAAAGATTTGTAGAGTTTGAAAAAAATAAATGGATTAAAAAATCTGATATCAAAAAAATTGATCATATTGAAAATAATTATTTAAAAATATTAAAACTATTTTTAAAAACTAGATATCTTTGGGGTGGTAAAACTTATGCAGGAATAGATTGTTCTGCTATTTTACAACTAATTTATTATTATAATAATAAATTTTATCCAAGAGATACAAAAGATCAGATAAAATATTCAATAAAAAATTCTAAAAATAATAATTTTAAAAAAGGAGATGTTATATTTTGGAAAGGTCATGTTGCTGTTTGTATTAATTCCAAAAAGTTAATTCACGCATATGGTCCTGAAAAAAAGGTTCTGATAATGCTTATAAAAAAAACGATAGATAGAATTGAAAAAACAACAAAACTAATTGTAAAAAAAGTATCTTTAATAAAATATTAACGCCTGCCAAAGTCCGGCTTGTTAATATCTTGTTTTAATTTAATTATTTTTTTTCTTACTTGCTTGGTTTCAATTAACTTCTTAATAATAGATTTATTGTTTTTAAATTGAATATCTCTTTTGAAAGAATGTAAATTTTTAATAAATAAATCAATAGCTTTTAAAATATTTTTCTTATTATTAAAAAAAACGTCTCTCCACATTATTTCATTAGATGCAGCAATTCTTGAGAAGTCTCTCAGTCCTCCTGCACTGAACTTAATTAAATCATATCTTTTTTGTTTTTCGAAGTCTGTCGCTGTTTTAACTAAGTTATATGCAATCAAGTGTGGTAAATGACTTGTCATAGAAAAGATTGTGTCATGCTTTTTTGAGTCCATAATTGCGACTCTAGAACCAATTTTTTTCCAAAATTTGCTAAGTGTTTTTAAATGTTTTTTTTTTGTATTTTTTTCTTTTATTAATATGCACCATTTATTATAAAATAAGTTTTTTTCACCATGTTCAGGGCCGCTAACTTCCGATCCTGCAATAGGATGGCTGGATGTCCAAAAAATTCCTTTTTTTAATTTTTTTTTAATAAGCTCCAAAGATTTTTCTTTGGATGAGCCAACATCAGTAATGATAGTTTTGGGCAAAAGATATTTATTTATTTTTAAAATTATTTTTTCATATTCTCCTAACGGAGTGCAAAATATTAATAGGTCTAAGTTTGGGATAATCTTTTTAAAATCATTTGTAATTTCACATGGTAATTTTAATTTTCTAATTTTAGAAATATTTAATTTAGATTTTTCATAAATAAATATTTTTTTAGCAATTTTTTTATTATCAATTGCTCTTAATAATGATGAACCAATTAACCCGCAGCCTATTATTAAAACATTTTTCATAATTATTTAAATATATTCTTGATTGTTTCTATAAGTTTTTTATTCTCTTTTTTAGATCCGATGGTCAGCCTCAAATTATTTTTTATATTATACCCATTTTCTGTGGATCTTAATATGATTCCTTTTGATTTTAGTTTATTGAACACATAGTTAGCTGAATATTTACATTTATCAAAATTTAATAATAAAAAATTTGTAGTAACTTCATTTGAATAAATGTTTATTTTTTCTAGTATGTTTTTAATCTTATTTGCTTCTATAAAATTATGTTTCACCGATCTATTAATAAAATTTTTATCTTTTAAAGCTTCTCTTGCAGCAGTCTGAGCCAATTGATTGACATTAAATGGTGGTTTAATCAAATTCATTGCCTTAATAATCTTCCTTGATGCATGTCCCCAACCGATTCTTAAAGAGGCTAATCCATAAATTTTAGAAAAAGTTCTTATTATTACTACATTATCATTATTCTTAAATAAATCTAAACCTGGTTTATAATCTTTATTTTTCATATATTCAAAATATGCATCATCCAAAACTAATAAAATATTTTTTTTTAATTTTTTTCTTAATTCTATTAGTTCTAATTTATTTAAATAAGTGCCTGTTGGATTATTAGGATTAGCAATAAAAACTATCTTTGTTTTTTTCGTAACTTTTTTAATTATCTCTGATACCGAAACTTTAAAATTTTTTTCTTTTGAAAAGATTACTCTTGCACCAACTATTTTTGCATAAATTCTGTACATTAAAAAACTATATTGAGGGACAATCACTTCATCTGATGGCTTTAGGTATAGTTGACAAATCATTTGAATAATTTCGTCAGATCCTGCTCCACAAATTATCTTATTAAAATCACAATTAAATTTTTTTGAGATTTCTTTTCTTAATATTCTTGATTTACTATCTGGGTATTTCGATAAAATTAAATTTTTATTAGTTAAAATTTTCATCACTTTTGGGCTGACTCCTAATGCTGACTCATTTGCAGATAATTTGATAATATTTTTAATTTTACCTATATTTGATTTACCTGGTTTATAGGCCTCTATTTTAAAATTTTTGAACTTTGGAACAGTCATTGTAGGTATCTTATAAATAAAATATTAAACTTTTACATAAAATAACTCATTTTTATAAAAATTTGACATAAGAAATACTATCTAGTACATAAAATATGCGCTGATTTAACTGAATTGCGAGCGCTTAAAAAAAACTGCTAAAAACGTTTTTTCTCTCACAATTCACTTTCAGCCAACATTTATGAATAAAGATTTGAATATTAAAAGTTTAATAATTGATAGGCCATTAAAGCTAGATTGTGGACAGACTATTAATAACTTCCCTTTAGCTTATGAAACATACGGTTCTCTTAATAAAAAAAAAGACAATGCTATTTTAGTGTTTCATGCTTTAACTGGTGATCAGTTTGTATCTGGTATAAATCCAGTTACTAAAAAAGAAGGTTGGTGGTCTTATGCTGTTGGTGCTGGCAAAGCTATAGATACTGACAAATATTTTGTAATTTGTTCCAACGTAATTAGTGGATGTTTAGGCTCTTTTGGCCCTAGCAATATCAACGCTAAAACTAACAAAATTTATGGAACCACCTTTCCCATTATTACAATAAATGACATGGTGAATGCTCAGTATAATCTTTTAGATTTTTTTAAAATAGAAAAATTATTTGCGGTAATGGGTGGATCTATGGGTGGTATGCAAGTTCTTCAATTTGTAAGTAATTTTCCGAACAAAGCAAAAATAGCGGTCCCAATTGCCTGTACCTCAAGTCATTCTGCACAAAATATTGCCTTTAATGAACTAGGTAGACAGTCAATAATGGCAGACACAAATTGGGTGAATGGAGACTATGCAAATCAAAATAAAAATCCCGATAAAGGGTTATCAGTTGCAAGAATGGCAGCTCATATAACATATTTATCTAAAAATGGTTTACAAGAAAAATTTGGAAGGAAATTGCAAGAAAGAGATGATTTAAGATTTAGTTTTGATGCTGATTTCCAAATAGAAAGTTATTTAAGACATCAAGGAAGTGTATTTGTAGACAGGTTCGATGCAAATAGTTACTTATATATTACAAGAGCCATGGATTATTTTGATTTAACAAAGAAATATGACGGAAATTTATCAAAAGCTTTTGAAAGTACTAAAACTAAATTTCTTGTTATATCATTCACTTCAGACTGGCTTTACCCAACGTCTGAAAATAAGGAAATTGTTATAGCTTTAAATGCAATAGGTGCTGATGTTGCTTTTGTTGAGATTGAGTCTGATAAAGGACACGATTCATTTCTTCTCGATGTTCCTCAATTTTTAAATACATTAAAAAATTATGTTAATAACTCCTATCTAAAAACTAACGATGAAACAAGAGTTTAAAATAATTTCAGATTTTATTATTCCAAATACAAGAGTTTTGGATGTTGGTTGTGGGGATGGAACATTGATGCAAATTTTACAAAACACTAGAAAGATAGATATAAGAGGAATTGAAATTTCTAAGGAAAATTCACAAAAATGTGTTGGCAAAGGTCTCACTGTGATTGAAGGAGATGCTGAAAAAGATCTATCTCAATTTCCAGATAGCTCTTTTGATTTTGTAATATTAAGCCAAACACTTCAAGCTTTTCTAAACCCTGAAAAAGTTATTCAAGAACTATTACGAATAGGTAAAAAAGCTATTGTTACATTGCCAAATTTTGGGTTCTGGAAAGTAAGACTTCACCTATTAGCAAAAGGAACGATGCCAATTACAAAAAATCTACCTGATGAATGGTATAACACTCCTAATTTACACATGTGTACAATCAAAGATTTTTATAAATTCTGTAATGATAGAGATATTAAGTTAGATAAAGCGTTGGCTCTTCACAATGAAAAAACTGCCTCTATAAACCAAAATAATCTAAGTATAAAAAACTTATCAGCCGAGTTAGGTATTTTTTTAATTGAAAAATAAATGAAAATTAAAATAATATCGTGCCTGAAAGATAATTATTCTTATTTAATAATTGATGAAGAAAGTAATATTGCTTGTGTTATTGATCCAAGTGAAGCTGACCCTATAATCAAGTATATAGAAAAAACACAAATAAAATTAAAATTTATATTAAATACCCATCATCATTATGATCATGTAGGAGGAAATCTAAAATTAAAAGAAAAATACGGCGCAAGTATTGTTGGATACAAAGGAGACAAGGAAAGAATTCCAGGAATAGATATACTGGTAGATGATCAAGAAATCTGGATACATAAAAACTTTGAAGCAAAAATAATTCATATTCCAGGACATACTCTTGGTCATATATGTTTCTATTTTCATAAAAATAATTCCGTTTTTACTGGAGATACACTTTTTTCTTTAGGTTGTGGAAGAATATTTGAGGGCACCTACAAACAAATGTTTGACTCATTAATGAAACTAAAAAAATTACCAATAAATACAAAAGTTTTTTGTGGACATGAATATACACTTCAAAACTCAAAGTTTTGCACAGTGCATGATAAAAATAATACCAATCTTAAAAATAAGATAAGTGATATTAAAATAAAATTAAATGCTGAGCTGCCAACTATTCCATCTACCATTAAAGATGAATTAGAATGCAATATTTTTATTAGAACAAATAATTTAGAAACTTTCTCAAAATTGAGGGATTTAAAGGATAATTTCTAACTTATTCGGACTTGACTATGATAAGCTCGCGACTATATTGCAGTTTATAAAATTTAAATTAAACAATGTCATACGCAATCATACTAACAGGTGGAAAACAGTACAAAGTAAAAGCTGGAGAAATCCTAAAAATTGAAAGATTAGGGGACACTAAGCTTGAAACTAAAATTGAATTTAAGGAAATCTTAGCCTACGGAGATGATAAAGCTATTGAAGTTGGCTCGCCAACTATTGGAGGAGCAAAAGTTGAGGCAGAACTTGTTGAAAATGGAAAAAACAGAACAATACTGATTTTCAAAAAAAGAAGAAGACAAAACTCAAGAAGAAAAAATGGTCATAGACAACAATATTCATTAATTAGAATAAATAAGATCTTTTCTAAAGATGGTAAAGTTCTGTCAGAAGCAGAAAAAATCATTAAACCAGCTAAAAAAACGGATAAAGTAAAAGTTGTAGCTGAAACAAAAATTGCAACTAAAAAAAAAGAAGTTAAAGTAGCTTCAAAAAAAAAAGAAACTAAGGTAGTAAATAAATAAACTAGATAAATTATGGCGACAAAAAAAGCAGGTGGCTCATCAAGAAACGGACGAGATAGTGCAGGTCGTAGACTTGGTGTTAAAAAATACGGCGGTGAAGTAGTAATTCCTGGAAATATAATTGTTAGGCAAAGAGGAACAAAAATTTTTCCTGGTGAAAATGTGGGTATGGGAAAAGACCATTCAATTTTTTCAGTAATTGAAGGAAAAGTAGTATTTAAAAAGGGCAAATCAGACAGAACATTCGTTTCAGTAAAGCCCAATTAGTAGTACAACTAAAAAATAAGAGTTGTATTATGAAGTTTCTTGATCAAGTAAAAATTTACGTAAAAGCTGGCAATGGTGGACACGGTTCTCCAAGCTTCCGCCGAGAAAAATTTATTGAGTATGGCGGTCCTGATGGTGGAGATGGAGGTAGAGGAGGTTCTATAATTTTAAGATCTGAAAGAAATTTAAATACTCTTATTGATTACAGGTTTCAACAACATCATAAAGGTAAGCGAGGAGAAAATGGTTCTGGTCAAAATCGTACAGGTCGTGGAGGAGATGATTTATTTTTAAAAGTTCCAATAGGTACACAAGTTTTTGAAGAAGATAATAAAACTTTAATTTTTGATTTTAAAAAAAAAGGTGAAGAATTTGTTGTTGCCAAAGGTGGAAAGGGTGGGCTTGGAAATACAAGATTTAAAAGTTCTACTAACAGGTCTCCAAAAAAATTTACAAAAGGTGCGATTGGAGAAGAATATGTGATTTGGCTTCAGTTAAAGACAATAGCCGATGTTGGAATTGTTGGATTACCCAACGCAGGTAAATCAAGTTTATTAGCAGCTATTACAAATGCTACACCTAAAATAGCAAATTATAAATTTACAACTTTAAATCCAAACCTAGGCGTTGCAATTTATGATGACAAAGAAATAACTTTAGCAGATATTCCAGGATTAGTTGAGGGCGCGCATGAAGGTGTCGGTCTTGGAATCCAATTTCTAAAACATGTAGAAAGATGCAAAACATTAGTGCATTTAATAGATATTACTGCAGAAAATATTGAAAATACCTATCAACAAGTTAAAAATGAGCTTGCTAGCTACAGTAAAGAGATTCTTAAAAAAAAAGAAATAATTGTATTAAATAAAACAGATTTATTAGATAAAAAAAAAATAGAAGAAATTGTGAATAATTTTTCTAAAGATAAAAACTCTGAAGTAGCAACTCTTTCAACGCTTGATAAAGAATCTATATCAAAAATAAAATCTAAATTACTTTCATATGTATCTTAAGGACTCTAAAATAATTGTAATTAAAATTGGTTCTTCTTTATTAATAGATAAAAAAAAAAAAATTAGAAAAACTTGGCTTTCTGAATTTGCTAAAGATATTAGCGAATTAATAAAAAAAAATAAAAAGATTATTATTGTAAGTTCTGGTGCTATTGCAATGGGATGTAAAAAACTTAATTTAAATAAAAAAAATATCAAAATTGATAAAAGTCAAGCTATAGCATCGATCGGACAAATTGAACTTATGAATTTATTTTCTGATACGTTTGTAAAACAAAAAGTTAATATATCTCAAATTTTACTTACATTAGAGGATACTGAACAAAGAAGAAGAGCTTTAAACGCAAAAAGAACATTTGATAATTTATTCCAATTAGGCTTTGTACCTGTTGTTAATGAAAATGATACAATAGCAACTACGGAAATTAAATATGGTGATAATGATAGACTAGCTTCTAGAGTGGCACAAATATCTGGAGCAGACTCACTAATACTTCTTTCTGATGTAAATGGTCTTTATACACAAAATCCAAAAATCTATAAAAATACAAAACTTTTAAAAGAAATAAAAAATATTAATAAAGATATAGAAAAAATTGCAACTAAAAGTATTAGCGAGCATGGAACGGGTGGAATGAAAACTAAAATTGATGCAGCAAAAATTTGCCAACTATCAGGATGTCAAATGGCAATAGCTAACGGCTTATTAATGAGACCTATAAAAAAAATAATTAAAAATAATAACTGTACTTGGTTTTTACCTAAAATATCAAAATTAGATGCCAGAAAAAAATGGATTATCAGTTCTATCTCACCTAAAGGAGAAATTGTTGTTGATGATGGTGCCACACAAGCACTCTCTAATGGAAAAAGTCTATTAGCAGCTGGAATTACAAAAGTGTCTGGTAAGTTTAAAAAAGGTGATCACATAAAAGTTTTGAATAAAAAAAATTCTGAATGTGCTAGGGGTTTAAGCTCATTTTCTTCTGATGAAATATTAAGAATTATGGGCCACCATTCTAAAGAAATTGAAAAGATATTAGGGTATGTTTCAAAATCTGTAGTTATACATAAAGATGATATGGTAGAAATATAATATGAGTCGATACATGAATTTAATTGGTCAAAATGCTAAGAAAGCATTACTTGAAAAAATTAATACTAAAGTTAAAAATAAAATTCTAAAAAGATATGCTTCATTATTAGATAAAGAAAAAAACTCTATATTTGTAGAAAATACAAAGGATATTAAATTTGCTTTAAAAAAAGGACTCAAAAAAAATTTAATTAATAGACTCGCCATTAATCATAATAAATTATGTGATATAAAAGACTCTATAAGTAAAATCATAAAACTAAAAGATCCTATAGATAATATTCTTGAAAAATGGAATAGATCCAATGGATTAACGATTAAAAGAGTATCTATCCCTATTGGAGTTATTGGTGTTATATATGAAAGTAGACCAAATGTAACTTCAGATGTTGCTAGTTTATGTTTTAAATCAGGAAATGCCGTAATTTTAAAAGGAGGTTCTGAAGCAATAAACACTAATAAAATTTTAGTAAAATTATTTCAAAAAGCTCTCATAGAAAATAAGATAAATAAAAACTTTATTCAGTTTATAGATTCTAAAAATAGAAAAATGGTAGATTATATGCTTTCAAAAATGGAAGATTATATTGATGTGATTATACCTCGCGGTGGAAAAAATTTAGTAAAAAGAGTTCAGAAGTTTTCAGCTGTACCTATCATTGGGCATTTAGAAGGTCTATGCCACACCTTTGTTGATAAAGATGCAGAATTAAAAATGGCTATAGATATCATCTATAATGCTAAATTAAGAAATACAAGTATTTGTGGTGCAACTGAAACTATTTTGCTTCATAAAAACATTGTCAAAAAATTTTGTAATCCTATTTTAAAAAAACTAGAAGAAAATGACTGTAAGATATATGGAGATTATTTTTTAAGTAAACACTATAAGGGAAAAATTTCTGCTGCAAAAGAAAAAGACTGGTCTACAGAATACTTGGCACCTAAGGTATCTGTAAAGACTGTAAAAAATTGTGAAGAAGCAATTAAACATATTAACAAATATGGCACTATGCACACTGACTCTATTATTACTAAAAATAAAAGAACTGCTAATAAATTTTTAAAAAATGTAAAAAGTTCAATAGCTATGCACAATACGTCAACACAGTTTGCTGATGGCGGAGAATTTGGATTTGGTGGTGAAGTTGGCATTTCAACAAACACCCTACCTCCTAGAGGGCCAGTAGGTTTGAATCAACTTATTTCTTACAAATACGAAATTATTAGTAATGGTAAAACTAGAAAATAAATTGAAACCTAATAAAAAAAAAATTGGTATTCTAGGGGGAACGTTTGATCCTGCACATAAAGGACATTTAGAAATTTCAAAACAAGCTAAAAAAAGATTTGGACTAAAAAATATTGTTTGGGCAATTACAAAACAAAATCCATTTAAAAATCAAAGCAAATCAAATTTAAGAAGCCGAATGCAATTTGCAAAAAAAGTGATAGGAAAACATAATTATATTAAAGTAAAGTTTTATGAGGAAAAGATAAAGTCCAATAAAACAATTGATTTAATTAAACATTTAACCCAACAAAAACAAAATGAAATTTATTTTATCATGGGTGCTGATAATCTGATTAATTTTCACAAATGGTATAAATGGAAATCTATTATAAAAAGATGCAATATCTTGGTATTTGATCGGCAAGGATATAAGACTAAGTCATTAAAATCAGTCACCTTTAATAGCACCAGTAACAAAAACTTAACTTTTATAAACTTTAATAAAGTCAATATTTCATCTTCTCAATTAAGAAAATTTTGATAAGGTTTATTTAATTAATGGATAAAAATACAAATCTAAAAAGCATAATCTTAGATACCCTGGACTCCAATAAAGCTTTAGATATAGTTTCCATAGACCTAAAAAACAAAAGTTCAATGGCAGATTTTATGATTATAGCAAGCGGAACCTCCTCTAGACATATTCAAGCATTATCAGAACAAGTATTAGAAAAACTAAAAGCTAATGGTATTAAAAATTCAAAAATTGAAGGTATAGAAAGTAATGATTGGAAATTGGTTGATGGTATTGATTTGATTGTTCATATATTTAATCCCGAAAAAAGAAAATTCTATGAACTTGAAAAAATATGGTCAGAAATGATTCCTAAAGAAAAAGTGATGATATGAATATGATTAAAAAACTTATAATTTTTTTAATAATTACTATATTTTTTTTTCAAAAAGGGTTTTCTGATAATAGCGATATTTACAAAAAAATAGATTTATTTGGTGAAGTTCTTGAAAAAATTAATCGAGAATATGTTGATGATGTAGACCAATCCAAAAGCATGGATGCAGCAATAAATGGGGTTTTACAATCTTTAGACCCTTATTCTGCTTACATGACTCCTGAAAGTTTTGAAGGTATGCAAACTGAAACAAGCGGAGAATTTGGTGGTCTTGGTATTGAGGTCGGTATGGAAGCAGGTGTTGTAAAAGTAATTTCTCCAATTGATAATACTCCAGCCTCAAAAGCTGGTTTGAAAGCTGGTGATTATATAGTAAAAATTGATAATGTGCAGGTACAAGGAAAAACATTAATGGAAGCTGTTGATTTAATGAGAGGACCTGTTGGATCTAGTATTGAAATAACTGTTAGAAGACGTGGTGTAAAAAAAGCGATAATCTTTAATATAACAAGAGAAGTTATTCAGGTTCAATCAGTTAAATCTGAACTTATAAACAATAATATTGGTTATATTAGACTCACTTCTTTTAATGAAAATAGTAGTGAACAAATAAAAAAAAAAATTGATAAATTAAAAAAAAATATAGATTTAAAAGGATATATTTTAGATTTAAGAAATAATCCAGGTGGCTTACTTTCTCAAGCAATTAAAATTTCTGACTTTTTTTTAGAAAATGGTGAAATTGTATCAACTAAAAGTCGAAAAATGTCTGAAAACAGGAAGTGGTTTGCTAAGAAAGGTGACATAACAGGTGGCAAAACATTAATCGTACTTATTAACTATGGATCAGCATCAGCATCTGAAATAGTGGCCGGTGCGTTAAAGGATCATAAAAGAGCAATTATTCTTGGTGAAAACAGCTATGGTAAAGGCTCCGTACAATCAATAATTCCTTTACAAAACAAAGGGGCTATAAGATTAACAATAGCAAAATATTATCTTCCTTCAGGAAAATCTATTTCTGAAGTCGGGGTAACTCCTGATATAGAAGTAATAGAAGGTTCAGATGATTTTGAATTTAATTCTGAAACAGATAATCAATTAAACTTTGCTTTAAAATTGCTCAACGGATAAATGATAAATAAAAATATAAATCTACCTCTAAGAAGAGGTGTCGGAATTGTTGTGTTAAATCAGGATAATAAAGTATTTGTTGCAAAAAGAATAGACAATCAAAAAAATTTCTGGCAAATGCCCCAAGGTGGTGTTGATAAAGACGAAGACTATTTAGCTGCTGCCTATCGAGAATTAGAGGAAGAAACTAGCATCAAGAATGTTAGTCTAATTGAAGAATTAGACGGTTTAATCTCTTATGAATTACCTAAAAACTTATTAGGTATAATTTGGAAAGGAAAATATAGAGGTCAAGAACAAAAATGGTTTGTAGTAAGATTTTTAGGCAAAGATAGTGAAATTAATATTAAAACAGAATACCCTGAGTTTTGTGATTGGAAATGGATTGATCTTGAAAATTTAACTGACCTAGTTGTAGATTTCAAATTACATGTATATGAAGATGTCAAAAAAAAAGTAAAAGAAATTATTAATTAAGAGTTTTTAGAACATCAATTTTTTGATCTAATAAATATTTTTTTTGATCTGTATTTTCGATATCTTTTGAATTTTCCTCTGCTTTTGATAACATCTCACTAATTTTATCTTTTTCCATATCTTTAATATTAAAAATTGAGCTTGTAAGTACTGATAAATTATTATCTTTGAATTCAACAACTCCATCTTCAACATAATAACTTTCATCTCCAGATTTTGATAAAATTTTGATAATCCCAGGTTTTAAAAATGAGATAATAGAAATGTGATCTTTAAGTATACCCATTTCACCTTCAAAAGCAGGTACAACAACCTCTGAAACATCCTCTTTAACTAAAAAAGATTTTTCTGGGTTTACTATTTCAATCTTAAATTCTTCACTCATTAAGCAGCAGCTTCCTTGGCCATTTTATCAGCTTTTTCAATCGCCTCTTCTATTGTTCCTACCATATAAAAGGCAGCTTCTGGTAAATGATCATAATCACCTTTACAGATAGCAGCGAAGCCTTTTATCGTTGAATCTAAATCAACTAACTTACCAGGAGAACCAGTAAATACTTCAGCAACAAAGAATGGTTGAGATAAGAATCTTTGTATTTTTCTAGCTCTAGCTACAACTAATTTATCTTCTTCAGATAATTCATCCATACCTAAAATAGCGATAATATCTTGAAGCGATTTATAAGTTTGTAATATTTTTTGAACTTCTCTAGCAACTCTGTAATGCTCATCACCAACAATTCTTGGATCCAAAATTCTTGAAGTAGAATCGAGTGGATCAACTGCAGGATAAATACCTATCTCTGCAATTTGTCTTGAAAGAACGGTAGTTGCATCCAAGTGAGCAAATGAAGTTGCTGGCGCAGGGTCAGTTAAG
>Ga0209631_10000464_pt1 | contig 55082 bp, 85 predicted proteins | sample COG_08_FD_184752 | JGI IMG/M metagenome (GOLD analysis project Ga0209631, IMG submission 184752) | Pelagic Microbial community sample from North Sea - COGITO 998_met_08 (SPAdes) (version 2) | ecosystem: Environmental > Aquatic > Marine > Neritic zone/Coastal water | place: Helgoland, sampling... | reverse complement strand
TATCATAATCACAATCAATCCAGGAGTTGGATATGAGCCTTACTATATCAAAGCAAACATAGATGGCAGAATACAAGAACTCACATACAAAAATCCAGGATCAGTTGTTAAACAAGGTGATGCTTTGGCAGTGTTAGTACCACTGGATCAAACATTGATTGTTCAAGGACAACTACAGGTTAAGGATAGAGGATATGTTGAAGTAGGACAATCCGCAAAAATTAAACTGGCAAGCAGTGAAGCATTCACATATCTACCTATCGAAGCAAAACTGGTTTCGATATCACCAGATGCTGTGCAAACTGACATGATGAGTTACTATGAACTAGAACTAGAATTAGATTCGCAGACATTTGTAAATGGAGATATGCAGTACAAACTTGTACCAGGTGTGCAGGTACACATTTTTATACTAACAGGTGAACGTACAATATTGAGTTACGTGACGACACCTTTCCACAATGGAATAGGCATGGCCCTACAGGAGAGATAGTGATGAGGATATTCACTAGCATTTGGATGGTTGTGGTGTTTGCCTTGGTGCTGACAGGCATAAGGATCGACAACAGCGACACAGTAAAAATTTTAAGATACAAGACATGGGATCATTTTCAAAAGATCCAACCCAGGAAGACTGTGAGCAACGCCGTCACCGTGGTCAACATCACGGAACAGGATCTGGAAAAATACGGACAATGGCCATGGCCCAGACACGTGATGGCAATGTTACATGCTAGGCTATCAGACGCAGGAGCAATATTGGTCAACTACAACATACTGTTCGCAGAGCCAGACAGAATGGGTAGCAAACAATATTTGAACTCCATGCCAATGGATGAAGAAACACGAAAGCAATTGGAACAGATATTGTTGGACACTGATCAGGTGTTCTCATCGGTGTTGAAACAGTCCAAGAGAGCAATACTGATGATGAGTGTGAAGAACACTGCGGACACAAATCTACCCAGTGCAACACCAGTAATTGAAAAAGGCAATGTGAAACCTTGGTTGTATGAGTTTGAAGGCATAGTGTCTCCATATCCAAAAGTGTCAGCAGGAGCAACAGGCATGGGAGTCAATGTGACGTCACCTGAACCTGATGCTGTGGTCAGAAAGATACCTATGCTGATAAGAATCGGCGGAAAGATATATCCCAGTATGATATTAGAAAATGTTAGATTGTTGAATGGATCAAAAAGAATTAAAGTGATTGCAAAACCTCATGGCATAGACGAAGTGCTAGTCAGCAAGAAGGCAGGCGTGCCTGTGAATCACAATGCTGAGATGTACATCAACTATGCTGACCCAAACAATTACATACAGATGTCAGCCACAGACATACTATCAGGCAAGTTCAACGAAAACAAAATTAAAGGCAGAGTGATCATTGTTGGTTTAGATGCCGCAGGATTGAGTGTGTTGAAATACACACCACACGGATTGACAACAGATCAAAACATAAGTGCTCAGGCATTGGACACACTGTTGACAGCAAAATTTTTGTTGCGTACACCACAAGCAGACACACATGAGATCATGTTCATGGCATTTCTGTTGTTGCTGTTGATCATCGTGATACCAAGAACCAGTGTGTTGTTGGCTGTGCCATTGTTGTTGTTTGTTGAGACTGGAGTGGCTTACGGAGCATTCATGGCATATGCAAACAAAGGATTTTTGATAGACCCATCATGGATCATGTTGTCTGTGTTTTTGATTTGGTCTCATTCTGTGTACAACAACTTTGCCACACAGAGCAGATTAAGACAACAGATCAAGAAACAGTTTGAACACTACTTGGATCCTGGCATGGTGAAGAAACTACAGAAGGATCCTTCATTGTTGAAACTGGGTGGTGAAACAAGAAACATGACATTCCTATTCTGTGACATCAGAGGCTTCACTCCTATCAGCGAACAGTACAAAGGCAATCCTGAAGGACTGACCAAACTGATCAACAGATTCTTAACACGCATGACAGATGTTATAATCTCAAATGGTGGAACCATAGACAAGTTTATGGGCGACTGCATCATGGCATTCTGGAACGCACCTATTGAAAACAAAAAGCACAGAGAGTTGGCAGTCAAGAGTGCAATACAAATGACAATAGCACTGGCAGAATTAAATGTACAACTACAAGCAGAAGGACTGCCTCAAATCAATATAGGAATTGGAATTAACACTGGTGATGCATTGGTAGGCAACATGGGATCAGAACAAAGGTTTGATTATTCTGTGATTGGTGATGCAGTGAACCTAGCATCAAGATTAGAAAGTTCTAGTAAAACATTGAAAAAAACTATTGTGATTGGTGAAGACACAAGACACACAATTGAAACCATGTATCGTTTTGAATACATAGACAGCATCACTGTAAAAGGTAAAACAGAATCTATTAAAGTTTATACTATTACTTCTTCTTAAAAGTTTTTACTTTGGTTCTCAATCTTATAAGATCATTATCCAACATACGCACTCTGTCTATCAGTTTGATCAATGTGGCTGATGTTGAATTCAATTTAGGAGTGATTTGCGTTGTAATAAATTTCCAAAGGAAGTAGATGAAGTATGCTAGAAAGAACACAGCAACAGTAGGAAATCCATAATCATTTATCAGAGCAACAATATCCATTAATCCTTTCGGGCATCTGTTTTACCATCTGCTCTAGCAACTCTGTCTGTGTCTATTGGAATGCCCAGTTTTTCAGATACTTCCTGATCAATTTTCAATATGTCATTGTTCATGGTTTTAATCCTGTTGTCCAACTGTGATATCACACTTTCAATAAACTTGATAGAGTTCACTATGCCGTTCAAGATGTACTTGATTATGAACAGTATGAACACTCCCATGCCCACTGTGGCGGCAATTGGGAGCCCTAATTCTGCAACCATTGTAAAAAACTGTGTCATTATGTGTGTATTTATCTATGTATTATAGGCAAAAATTTATAGATTGACAACCAAAAATACAACTGCTATACTATCGCTACATACATTATTATTATGATTTAATCGGTAAATAATAAAAAGTAGGCAAAAAATTATGAAAAAACGTACCAGAAGCATATTAGATGAGTTGAGAAACATCGGTAGAGTTGATGATGCTGAAGCATTTATTGAAACTACAGGATCCAACATCATTGAAAGTGCTGTGAATTTACTACAAACAATAAGTGAAAATTATCCTGAAGAACAAGCACAGGAACTTGAAAGACGTTTTTTAAACAGTATTCGCAACAGAGAAGCAAAAAAGTTTCAAGTGGGTGTAAAAAAGATAATTGAAAGCAAAAAGTCAAATGATTCTTAAAGAAGGCGGCAATGTATTCAAAGATCCTAATGGACAATTAGCCACTCAACGAATTAATCAAGCAGATGTGGCTCCCACACTTGCCTGGTTAGAAAAAATTACAGGATTAGATTTACAAACTAACATGTTGGGCACAACAGGCAAAGCACCTACATCTGGTGACTTGGATGTTGCAGTAGATCAAAATAAGATTTCAAAAGATCAACTGGCAGACAAATTGAATCAATGGGCTATACAAAACAAACAAGATCCTAAACTGTGGGTAAAGAAAAGTGGCATCAGTGTGCATTTTAAAACTCCCATCAGAGGCAGTGCAAAAAACGGATACGTTCAATCAGATTTGATGTTTGGAGATCCTGAATGGATGAGATGGAGTCTTCAAGGTGGCGAGCCTGGATCACCATACAAAGGGGCAGACAGACACGTGATGATGTCATCAATTGCCAAACCACTTGGATACAAATGGAGTCACAAAGCAGGACTATTAGCAAGAGACACCAACGAACCTATCACAAAAGATCCTAACAAGATTGCTGAACTGTTGTTGGGCAAAGGTGCAACAGCAAATGATTTAAACACTGTGGAAACTATTCATGCAAAAATAAAAGACAGATCAGATTATGATACGTTGGTAGCAGACGTAAAAGATTCATTTGCCAAGATGGGCAAAACGTTGCCAGAGAGTATACATGATCCAATTGGTTGGTACAGAACATTATTAAACAAAATAAAAATATGAGACTGGTAGAATTTAAACAGGTAGACAAAAAGAATTTGATTCTTAAAGAATCAAGAATACAACACGCAGAAGATTTAATTTTCTGGGAAGGTTCTAAAGGAGCCATCAGAGCAATAGAACAATTACAATCATTAAGTCAAAGCACACAGTCATTGACAATCAAATGGGATGGTTCACCTGCTGTGGTGTTTGGAAGAAATCCTAATGGTGAATTTATTTTTACAGACAAGTCAGGTTTTGTAGCAAAAGGTTATGATGGGAGAGCAACCAACTCAGCAGATTTAAAAAGTGCTATCATGGGCAGAGGAAAAGATCCTACAAAAAGAAAAGCACAGGCACAGTATGCTTCTAAAATGGCTTCAGTGTTTGATGTTATGCAACAAGCAGTGCCTGAAAACTTTCAAGGTTATTTTGTTGGAGACATGTTATTTTTTCAAACTCCTAAAAAAGCAGGAAACAATTTTGTATTCAAACCCAATGTGGTAGAATATGCTGTGGACTCTACAAGCGACATGGGACAAAAAATTGGCAACAGCACCGTAGGAGTTGTTGTGCATCACACATTGTCTGAGGACGGAAAAATATTACCCATTAAAGATTTAGATATTATTCAAGGCAGTGTGTTGGCAATACCACCCACAACACTGAATAAAAAAGATCCTATTCAAGTTAAAGGTGTAGATCAATTGAAATCAATAGTGAACAACAGTGGAGCAGAAATAGACACCCTGTTGAACAAAAATAAAATAGCAGAAATGAAATTAACAGATTTACCTAATATTTTGTACACTTATACCAACAGCAAAGTGGACACAGGATTAAACAGATTAGGAGATGATTTTCTTAAATGGTTGGCGGCAAGTGCTGTGAGTCAACCCAAAAGAATCAAAATTAAAGAATATGTAAAAGCAAACGTACAAGCATTCAGCAAACTATGGTTTTTGGTTGGCGGAATAATGAAAGTTAAAGATTCAATCATCAATCAATTGGATCAGGCTCAAGGAGATATCACAGCAACAATCAATGGCAAACCAGGCGGTGAAGGCTATGTGTTGGGTTCACCTGAAGGTAATATTAAATTAGTGAAACGTTCTGGCTTCAGTAAAGCCAACAGAGCGATAAATAGATAAGGAGAACAACATGAAAGCAAAAGAATTTATAAAAGAGTTTAAAGACATAGATCCAGCAGATGATCCAAATTCAGGAATGGATAGAGAATTCAAACAGGATTCTATATTCAATCAATTGGGGAAAATATTGGACAGTCAAGGCAATCCAAATCCATTGGACACAGTGACAACAGATGATGGCAAAAAATTTAAAGTTACATTTAAGCAAGCCACACTGTTGAGAAGATTGTTAACTGCACCCACAGTAAAACCTCAGGTGAAATCACAGTTTACAAAAGATCTTCAACAAAGTCAAACACTTGAAAAATATTTACAAGCAGATGACATGGTACAACTATTTGTGTCTACATATGGAATCGACAAAGCAGAACCTAGCAACTACTAATCAATTGGACTTTTTAAGTTCATTGTTTGAAGCACGTATGACTCGTGATTCAAAGGACCAGAAGATCCTTACCTTCACAGATTGTGCTGAAAGATTGTATTTGACATTGTTGATCATGCAACTATTAAATCAATATCCCACATACAGACAGTTGGCTTCCAAATATTCCAGAGAAACAAAACATTCAAACTATGATAGATTTAGAATGTATTCAACAGATTTGTACAATTTTGTGTATTTTGTGACAGGTGACGATGAAGCACTGGACAAACTGAAAGATCCAGACAGTGCCAAAGCAATGAGGAAGAAAAGCAGATTCCCCACAATGGCATTCAATAGATATTTGTCAGCACTGCAACAAGGATTGATTGCACCCAGTATCATGCAGGTGTTCTTGAACATAGAATCAGGACTCAACATAAGAAACACAGATTACAAAACAATCAGAAGAAGTTTGTTTCAATTCAACACACTGTCTACACGTGACAAACAAAACCTTGTGACAAGACTGCTTCATGCCGCAAGAGCCAAATTGAGAAGTTCAGACAGCATAGAACATCTAGAAAAATTAGCCTCAGATAGAAATCTTGAAACAGGCAGAGTGGATGATGCTGAACCTAAAGTGAGTGTGCCAGATGTGAGTACTCAAGGCAGAGACCTTGCACTGTACAGATACATCATGGGTGGCAAAAATCTAGTGGCAGTGAAACGTTTTATAGATTCAGCACTGTCAGGCAAATCAATACCTTCTTCAATTGTGCAGGCATATCTGCCAGCAATACAATTAATTGACGATATTGTGAAAGCAGGCCCTTCTTATGTGAGTGTGTTAAAAGCACTGCAATCTAGAGCCAAAAAGAGCCGTAAATAATATATTACCACACAATTAATACCAAAACCTTATAAATACTTGCATATACACTTCGGAGCGAAGTGTGTCATTTAACGATAAAAAGGAGAAAAAAAATGGCATCAGTAACAAGAACAAATGGCTTAGGTCATGTACACGGTACTAATTATAGTACTGCAAACATCCAAGGTATGGAAGTAGACGCTTTAGTTAATTTAACTTCAAAAGGTGGAATCGGTTCAACTGTTGAAGCAATCAACCAAGCACTACAACCAATCGCTACTGTATCAACAGGTACAGCAGGTAAAATCTTTATGCTAGTAGACAGTTCGCAAAATACAGCGGCTTCTATGCAAGTAACATTAAGAGCAATGGGTACAGTTGATTCAATCAACTTATCTTCTGCGACAGTTACAGCAAGAGACTTAGACGGATTTGTAGCAACTTAATAGTTGTTATAAGTTTAATAACTTTAATATTAAAAGAGCGTTCAGGAAACTGGACGCTCTTTTTTTACGACTTATAAGTATATGTGCTAGGAACAACAGCATATGAGATACAAAATTTTATCATTATTAGATTTAACAAAAACTGGAGCTCGTCGTGATCGTGACAAAGACAGTAAGACAATTGAACAATTCAGCAACTACATGACATTTGAAAATTCTTTGCAACTGCGATCCAATATGAACATTGTGTCAGGACCCACAGCAGAACGACAAGACATTACCAATTTGAGATTTGGTGACAACCATCAGGGAGAACACATGGTGTGGACAGCCATAGTTGAACCCGATTTTCCTGATGCTGTAAATGTGGATTCACTGAAACAAGATTTTGATTTGGTTCCAATGGTGATCGGTTTGGACGAATCAATTAATATAAAAACAGGTGTGTACAGAACCATGGACACGGACCATACCAACATCATGTTCATTAAACAGTTAGATAACTAACATAAACACTATATAAATACAAGTATAAGGCTTAATGAGGCATAATATAATAGGCATCTTCCAAGAGAAATAAAATTGATACAATAACCGGAAGAGAGAGAAAATGGCTACAGAGCTAGAAAAACAAAATTTAGAAGCACACGTTGATTTGTGTGAACAAAGATATAAAAACCTTGAAACTCGTTTGGATAAAATTGAGGAGAAGGTTGAAGATATCCACACCGACATTCAACATGGCAACAAGAGCATGGTGAAAGTGATCATCGGTGCAACAGGCACAATAGTTGCTGGACTGTTATCCACCATTGTTGTACTGTTATTAAAATTTCCAGGTTAATTCAAACACCCCCCACAACTGCTAAATATTCATACAACACAGGGTAAAGTATGAAAATTACAGAAATAGTCACAGAATCAGTTGTCCAAATTTGGTCACGTTCCAAAACAGGCAAAATGGTGAGGAAGTACAGATGCACAGCAGGTCCTCGTAAAGGACGTGTGGTCAGTTCTCCTTCAGTGTGTACTCAACCTAAAAAATTAGGATCAGTGATGGCAATCAAAAAAGCCAAAGCAAGATCAGGATCCACAATGAAAATTAAGAGATCCAGAACAAAGAAAACTGCTGGAGCCAGTATTAGATTAGGAAAATTAAATAGACCCAGTGCATCAAGAAGCAGACCAAACAGACGAAGTGTTGGAAGAAAAACATTCAGAAGAAGTGGTGGCGGAAAAAGGAAACCAATAAGCACATGAAGATAATTGAAATTACAGAAACTCCGTACCTACAAAAGACACTGAACACATTGAGCAGTCAACAAAAATCAGGAGCACCTGTGCCTCCTAACAAACTGCCTAAAGGTCCAATTAAATCGGCCTCAGTGAAAGCACCACTGAAACAAACCAATACTCAAGCACAACAACAAATAGTCAAGCCAGGTAAAACTGTGCCGATACCAACGGCGGCAAACAAAGAAACAGATTATGAAGTGGACAAAGTTAATGGAGATGAAGTCACAATGAAGACCAAAACTCCGTCAGCTCAAGCACCTCAATCAATCACAGTGAATAAAAAAGATTTAAATCCTGTGATTACCAATCTACAACGTAGACAAAAAGCAACACAATAATGAAAATAAACGAACTTGTAACAGAATTTGTAATTCAAACTTCCAACGAAGAACAACAGATGTTGGATAAACTAAAAGAAATAACAAATATGGATAACTTTTTAGAAAGAGAACAAGAAGTGATACGAAATCTTATTAACAAGAGTTTGGTACGTCGCATTGAACAGGGCGACAAAACATTGGTGGTTGCAAATGGATCTAAAGAAACTATCTAAAAAACTTAAATTATTCATAGACAAACAGGCTGAACAGGTGTGTTTGCCCATTCAACATGGCAACAGTTTGAGGATTAAAAACTTTGTGGTGCGTGAAAACAGCATGGGATTTCTATTGTATGATATCAAAAACCACAAGCAAGTTGCCACAACATTCACAAAAACAGCGGCATTGGCAATGGCCCGACAGATGTCACAAAACAACCAACAAAGCCTGCGTCATATAGGCTCAACAGATGACCAAATACACAACAAATACAACGAATGTGTGTTTTACAAACACACAATAGCCAGAACCGATGATGATATCAAGAGAGAAACTGCTAAAATACGATATGATATTGTGTGGGAAGATTTACTCAGGCTAAGAGACACCCTAGACGACTACATATTTGATAAATAAAACTAGCAAAGGAACAAAAGATGAAAATAGAGCAATTTAGACACCAAGCAACAACAGAACAGTTGAATGATAGACTGTCAAAAGTGTTTGGCTCAGCAATCCAATTAGATCAATTCACAGACGCACAGTTAGAAACTGCTCGTTCAAGTGTGTTGGACAAGATTGTCAACATAGAGCAAAATGAATCCTTTGATGGGTTAAGTCACAACGAAGACTACCACAAGCAAAAAATGTTTTTAGACGTACTAGATTCTGCAATCAATGACAGAACAGTAGAAGCAAAATTACAAAACGATATTTTAATCCAAGCAGATGAAATAGTAGGTGACTACTTTGACATGGACAAAGAAGCATTAAAAATGAACAAGCAGGCTGTGATCGCTGACATAGAGAAAAGACAGGCAACAGCACAAGGTGACGAAGCATCTGCTTTACACTATGCAAAACAAAAAGTTGAAAACGAATTTGAAGACGATGGATCACAAAAAGATGAGCCAATGGAAGGCAATGCTTTCGCAGACGCAGTTCAAAAAGCCAAAGCGGCAGGCATGAAAAAAGGCGACAAGTTTAAAGTAGGCGATAAAGAATTTACACTTCAAGATGCAGAAGATTTATTAGCCACAGCAATGAATGAAAAAGCAAAACCAGATTTTTTAGACATGGACAAAGATGGGGATAAAAAAGAACCTATGAAAAAAGCAGTGCAAGACAAAAAGAAAAAAGCAGTTAAAGAAGGCGCAGAAGAATCAGCTCAATTGGTAATGGCGGCTAAAGACATGGTTGATAAAATTACTGGTTGGATGGAAGACACAGCATCTATGCAAACTGAAACAATGCTAGAGTTAGCAGATGCTATTAGAGACGAAATGGGAGTAGAACAATCTGAACAATTTACTAATGCAGTGAAGCCAAGTTTAGAATCTTTATACACTTCATTAGAAGCAACAAGAGAATCACTAACAGGCGGCGTAGCCGTACTGACAGGCGAACAAGCACCAGATACAATTGGAGCGGACAGCGATACTATGGAACCAGAGATGGAACCTACAACAGATGCTGATGCAGACATGCCAGATCAAGCAGACGATTTTTCGGCAAGCGAACCAGCAACAGGCGGTGAAGAACCAGCAGACAGAAGCAAAAGAGAATCAATGATTCATTTGTCTAGAAGACTAGCAGAAACACTTTCAACAAGTTCAAAAAAAAAGGCTTAATTTCTGAAGCCTCAGGCGCAGAGTTAATTCAAGTTCTTAGAAATTTAATCAGCAGTGCTGATTCACGCAATCAAAAAGCATACTTGTCTTTTGATGCGTTGAACAAGATAATGACCAACGTCGGAGGCTTCTCAATCAATCACGACAGTTTTAAAAATCTCTACAACAAGAATTCTTCAATCAAAAAAATGATCAAAACATTTGACAAGTCAGGTATCACACTTGACACTGACGCTGAAGAACCAAACATTCCTACAAAAAAAGGTGACCGCTCTGCCAGTTTAAACACCATGGCAAAGAGAGCAACCAAAAAACGCACATAATACTTGACATTTTTTAAAATATAGTTTATTATCAGTTAATGAAAGTTAATCCAATCTTTAGCAGTTTTCTGGCTGTTGAAAACATAGACATCGCAAACAGAGAACAATTGATATCTTGGGCTAAACAGGAAATAAATTTTAATGGTACAAAAAATTATAAGTCAACTGACAGTAATCACCTAGATAAAAGTGACCCCATGCTGAAAGAACTGATTGATAAAATTGAAATTGGTTTTAATGAACTGCATTCACAAATGGGATTATCAAATTCACACACACAAAAAGTTTCCAGTCTCTGGGTAAATGATGGCAGTGATAACAGTGCCATTGAATCACCTCACAGACACGTGGACGGTGTGTTCAGTGCTGTGTATTGGCCCGTTGCTGATAAAGGCAGTGCTCCACTTACATTCATCAATCCAAACAATCAAATGAGTTATGTGTTCAAGAGTAGCATAATTGAACAAACAAATGAATTCAATAGTGACCGAGTAAGTGTGCAACCACAACTAAATCAATGTGTATACTTTCCATCATGGCTCTGGCACTATGTCAGTCATGTGTTAAGTACAACCAACAATAGGATGAGTTTCGCATTCAACAGTGAAACAATAAAAAATGACCTTAATTACAAATAAAATAGATTACAAAAAATTATCACGAACCTCTCTTAATGGAAAAAGAGTTTACCAATGTCCAGATGGCAGTGCTGTGGCAAGTGTAACCACAATATTAGACGCAACCAAAGATAAAACACATCTCATAGAATGGCGCAAAAGAGTTGGTGAACAAAATGCAAAACGTATTACCACAGAAGCCGCAGGCATAGGAACAAGAATGCACAAATACCTTGAAGACTATATTGAACTAGGCGAATGGCCTTCTCCAGGATCTAATCCTTATGCCAAACAAGCATTTGAAATGGCACAAGTTGTGTACAAAAATGCATTGGTAGATGTTAATGAAATATGGGGATCAGAAATTGGACTTTACTTTCCTAAAATTTATGCAGGCACCACAGATTGTGTTGGAGAGTACAAAGGAGCACCTTGCATCATTGACTTTAAACAGACCAACAAGCCTAAAAAGAAAGAATGGATCGAAGATTATTTTTTACAGTTGGTGGCTTATGCCGAAGCACACAATGAAATTTACAATACAGATATCAAAGAAGGGCACGTGTTCATGTGTGCTAGGGATTTTACATACCAACAATTTGATATTACCCCTCTAAATTACAGCAAATACAAAGATCAGTGGTGGCGTAGAGTAGAAGAGTATTATATTAAACACGCAGTTTAAATCAACATCAATTATACCAAGTCACTCGATAAATACACACAGCAGGAGAAAAACATTGGCAATTGTATCAATATCAAGAATTCAGATTAGAAGAGGTAGAAAGAACCTAGGTTCTGGATTACCACAACTAGCGGGCGGAGAACTAGGTTGGGCAGTGGACACACAAGAACTTTACATAGGTAATGGTGCTGTGTCTGAAGGTGCTCCAGCAGTAGGCAATTCTAAAGTATTAACAGAACATGATAACTTGTTCACGTTGAGTGATCAATACACTTATCGCAATGGTTCAAACATACAAACAGGTGCCACTTCAGCCACTCCTATCAAAAGAAGTTTACAATCAAGACTAGATGATATTATCAATGCTACATCTTTTGGTGCAGTAGGTGATGGCACAACAGATGACACTCTAGCATTGCAAAGAGCGATTGATCAACTGTTTCTTCCTTGGAGCAGTTCACAAGATGCAGACAACTACAAAAAAAGAATCACACTAAAATTATCTGCAGGATTATACAAAATTACAAACAGTTTAAAATTACCTCCTCATGCTTCGATCATTGGCGACGGCAGTGACAAAACTGTAATAAATCAAACAGGAGTTTTTCCTGTGTTAGAAACAATCAATGGCGAAGGTATTGCGGCACAAACAACTTCATTGAATCAAGCAACCAATATTGAATTAAAAGGATTGACTCTTGATAGCAACACCACACAACCAGGATTAAAATTAGCAAGTTGTAAAAACAGTTCATTCACAGACATCAACATCAAAGGTCCATGGGTTCAGGCACAAGGAGCCGCATTGGTGGCAACACAAATTGGAATTTTATTAGAAGCAACATCTACTCCAGTAACATCCAAAGACAATAAATTTGAAAAAATTAAAATATCTAATTTTTCATATGCAGTATCAAGCGATGATGATATTGTACACAACACATTTGATAATTCTATGATTGAAGAATGTGGATACGGAGTTGTATTTGGAAAAGACACTGTGCTAGGTGCTGTTGGACAAGCAACAGGTCCAGTCAACAACACTGTTAGCAATTCAAAATTTAATGAAATCAATCAACAAGGTATTTGGATTAAAAATGGAGCAGGCAATATCAGTCAAGCAAACAACTTTTTAAAAGTTGGTAATGATGCTGGACTAGACACTGCACCAGTTCACAGTGTGATTAAATTTGAAAGCAATCAAAATGTTACTCAAAATGATTTCTTTGCTAGAACAAACGCAATGATACGCAACTTCAACAACATCGCTTACATCACAGAAGTAGAAGGATCATATTCAGGCAACTTTAATTTTACCAATAAATTTAATATTGGACAATTAAATGCATACACTGATTTTTTAAGATTACCAGCAGACACAAGCAAAACAATTCATATGAATTATCTTTACAAAAACACAGTAGACACAGGAATGAGAAAAGGCACTCTTACAATAATAATAGACAAAGAAAATAATACAAGCCATATCAGTGACGATTATGATTTCCAAGGAGATAAAGCAGATGGATTGAACTTTCAAGTTACACTAAATGATTTGAACGCAGACACTGATTTCGAAACTCTAGTGATTGAAGCAATTAATCCTGCTCCGGTGAATTCATCAGAATTAGCCAATGTCACAATTCAAATTCAAAATATCTCATAAGCCTAATATTTTTTACGGTGACTATACCGAACGTCTTGAAGACTGGCAAAGCATACGTAATTTAATCAATGAAGTAGAAGATCCTGTTGATGTCTTGGTCAACATATTTCAATATTGTCCAAGAACCAAAACCAACACCAATATCTACAAAAGAGACACCTGGCTGGATGGATGGCAATTGATTGAAAAAAATGAATATGATCTTGTTGACATTTCTTTATTAGTCAGTTATACTGTTTTATTAACTGATAATTTTAAAGATGAAAATGTTAAGATACATACAGTTTATAAGAAGGAAGATAGTTCAAACAACCATAAGTTTAATTACATTATTGAAATGAATAACAGTTTAATAGACACGCACAGTATGGCAAAATTAAGCAAATCAGAGTTTGACAAAAACTATATTCTACAATATACTACCCATATACAAGAACCGATAAATACGTAATAGAATTAATAAGAATAGGAATACAATGGAATTGAATACGTCGACTAAAGAAGCAATCATCAACACATCGGCAATTAAAATTAAGAAAAGAGATGGACGAGCAGAGCCATTAGACATAGACAAAATTCATTTTGTTGTGGAAGAAGCCTGTGAAGGATTAGCAGGTGTATCTTCATCACAAATAGAAATTAATGCCAACATACAATTCTACGATGGCATGACCACAAAAGAAGTTCAACAAATTTTAGTGCGTTCAGCAAACGATCTTATTTCATTAGAAGCACCTAACTATCAATATGCCGCGGCAAGGTTACTTTCATATGATGTGCGTAAAGAAGCACATGGTCAATATGAATACATGCCTTTGTTAAAACTAATTTTAAGAAATATTAAAGCAGGTGTTTACGATAAAGGCATTGTAGAAAAATACAATAAAACAGAAATTAAAAAAATGAATACATGGATCAAGAGAGAAAGAGATCTTGATTTTACATATGCAGGTTTAAGACAAGTTGTAGACAAATATCTTGTGCAAGATAGATCATCAGGAGATTTATTTGAAACTCCACAAGACATGTACATGATGATTGCGGCAACACTGTTTGCAGAATATCCAGCAAAAACTAGAATGAGTTATGTTAAAAAATACTATGATGCTGTATCAACATTTAAAATCAATATTCCAACTCCAGTAATGGCAGGAGTAAGAACTCCTATTAGACAATTTGCTTCATGCGTATTGATAGATTCAGATGATACATTACCTTCAATATTTTCAAGTGACATGGCAATTGGATTGTATGTTGCCAGAAGAGCAGGTATAGGAATCAATGCAGGACGTATCAGAGGTATCAATGCAAAAATAAGAGGAGGAGAGGTCCAACACACAGGAGTCATTCCGTTCCTTAAAAAATTCGAATCAACTGTGAGATGTTGTACACAGAATGGTGTGCGTGGCGGATCAGCAACTGTACACTTTCCTATATGGCACCAAGAGATTGAAGACATCCTTGTGCTTAAGAACAACAAAGGCACAGAAGACAACAGAGTACGTAAGTTGGATTATTCAATACAGATATCTAAAATGTTCTATGAAAGATTTATGAACGATGAAGATATTACATTATTCTCACCACATGATGCACCAGGATTGTATGATGCATTCGGTACAGATAAATTTGACGCACTGTATAAAAAATATGAAAAAGATTCATCAGTCAATAAGAAGTCAATTCCAGCACAAGATTTATTTTCCGACTTGTTGAAAGAAAGAGCAGAAACAGGCAGAATTTACATCATGAACATTGACCATGCAAACAGTCACTCATCTTTCAAAGACAAAGTATCAATGAGTAATTTGTGTCAAGAGATCACACTGCCCACAACGCCTATCAGTGCAATAGATGATTCGCAAGGAGAAATAGCATTGTGTATCTTGAGTGCAATCAATGTAGGACAACTTAACAACCTTGAAGATTTAGAAAACTTATGTGAGTTGGCAGTTAGAGCATTGGAAGAAATTATAGAATATCAAGATTATCCAGTTAAAGCGGCAGAGATATCTACAAAATCAAGAAGAAGTTTAGGCATAGGATATATTGGACTAGCACACTACCTAGCAAAACAAGGACACAAATATCATGAGAAAGGTGCTTGGGATTCTGTAGACAGACTGTCTGAAGCATTTCAATTCTATCTACTAAAAGCCAGCAACTTGATTGCACAGGAAAAAGGTGCTTGTGAAGGATTTAAACAAACAAAATATGCAGATGGTTTATTGCCAATTGATCATTACAAGAAAGAAATTGACGAAATTGTGCCACACAAACAAAGATATGCATGGGAGGCGTTGAGAAAAGACATTGCCAAGCATGGACTGAGACACAGCACACTGTCAGCACAGATGCCTTCAGAAAGTTCTTCCGTTGTTAGTAACGAAACAAATGGTATTGAACCACCAAGAGCATTGCTATCAATTAAGAAAAGTAAAAAAGGTCCACTAAAACAAATAGCACCAGGCTATCCTAAACTTAAAAATGCTTACACATTGCTTTGGGATATGCCAGACAACACAGGTTACATCAATGTGGTTGCTATGATGCAGAAATATTTTGATCAAGCCATATCAGGCAATTGGAGTTACAATCCATTGCACTATGACAACAACGAAGTGCCTATTTCAGCAATGGCACAAGACATGCTGTCAGCATACAAATATGGTTGGAAAACAAGTTACTATCAAAACACTTATGACTTCAAAGGTGAAGAAGAAGATGTGCAACCAGCAGGCATAGACACAATGTCAGCAAAGGTGAATGGTGCTCATCCAAATGGAGTAAACGGAGAATCAACCGTGGAAGAACAACTAGCAGATTTGGAAGATGGCGAATGTGATGCCTGTACAATATAATCATATTATAATTTTTAAAAACGGATAACTAAATTAGATGACAAAAACAGTATTCAATAAACAGAAAGTAGATTTCTTAAAACAGCCCATGTTCTTTGGTGAAGATGGCGGTGTGCAAAGATATGACGATTTTAAATATCCACAGTTTGACAAATTAAATCAAACAATGATTGGTTACTTTTGGAGACCTGAAGAAGTTTCATTACAAAAAGACAGAGCAGATTATCAAAGTTTCAGACCAGAACAAAAACACATATTCACAAGTAATCTGAAATATCAAACACTGTTGGATTCAGTGCAGGGCAGAGGACCAAGTCTAATGTTCCTACCTTATGTTTCCAATCCAGAGCTGGAAGGATGTATAGTGACATGGGATTTCTTTGAAACCATACACTCAAGATCATACACACACATCATGAAGAACATCTACAGTGACCCTGCAGAAGTATTTGACACTATACTGGATGACAAAGAGATATTAAAGAGAGCTCAATCAGTAACAGGAGAGTATGACAAGTTTGGCAAGATGGCATTAGATTATGCTGTAGGCAAAAAGATGGACATGATTGATCTTAAAAAACAATTGTATTATGCAATGAACACAGTTAACCTATTAGAAGGTTTAAGATTTTATATTTCATTTGCATGTACATTTGCATTTGGCGAACTTAAATTAATGGAAGGTTCAGCGAAAATACTTTCATTGATTGCTAGAGATGAAGCCACACACTTGAATCTTTCAACACACATCATCAAAGCATGGCAAAAAGGTGACGATCCTGAAATGACCAAAGCAATGAAAGGCACAGAAAAAACTGTGATCCAGATGTTCAAAGATTGTGTTGAAGAAGAAAAAGCATGGGCAAAACATTTATTCAAAGATGGTTCTATAATAGGACTTAATGAAAAACTGTTAGGACAATATGTTGAATGGATTGCTAACAAAAGATTAAAAGCATTAGGATATGATCCAATATATAATGTGTCAGCATCACAAAATCCTTTACCTTGGACACAACACTGGTTGTCATCAAAAGGTATGCAGGTGGCTCCTCAAGAGACGGAGGTGGAATCCTATATCGTTGGCGGTATCAAACAAGATGTCCAAAAAGGACAATTCAAAAAGTTCTCTTTATAATGACAGATTTTAATTCAATGAATGGATTAGAAGTTTTAATTCATTTGTTAACAAATCCTCAAGATGGTTTTTTCCTTTGGGTACTAATTGGTTTTGGTATTGCCATGATTGCTATCAGTGTGTATCTTGATAAACAAGACGAGGATGTTGTTACGCAAACTCCAGAACATCATCTGTAATCATTGACATTACTCGACAAAGACGCTATAATAACTCATGCCCAAATATAATTTACTCTGTGCAAGAGATCATAAGTTTGAAGGATGGTTCGCATCTGAGAAATCATATTTGGATCAAAAAAATAAAAAACTGATCCAATGTCCTGTGTGTGAAAATGCAAGTGTACGTAGAGCCGTGATGGCACCCAACGTAAACTTAAAATCCAAAGCAGTCAAAAGTAAAAAAAGCAACACAGCATTCTTCAACAGCAGATCAACACTGCAACATCTTAAAACATGGGTTGAGAAAAACTGTGAAAATGTTGGAGACAACTTTGCCGAAGAGGCTCGGAAAGCGTCTCTGGGAGAACGTGATGACCATATATACGGTACAGCATCAGATAAAGAAATAAAAGATCTACACAAAGAAGGAATAGGAGCAATAAGGATACCAAATGTCAAAGATAACTAAAGCGATTGTATGGAGCAACGTAGGTTGTTCATACTGTGAACAAGCAAAAAACTTGTTGAAGTCAAAAAACATAGAGTTTGAAGAAAGAAATATAGCACACGGAACGTGGACTGTGCAACAGTTACAAGAAGCAGTTCCAGGAGCAAGAACAGTGCCTCAAATATTTGTTGATGAAAAACACATTGGCGGATACCAAGAATTAAAAACATTAATAGATCAACAAGGGAGCGATAATGCCTAGTATAGAAGAAGGAGATATCATCACAATCAAATTGATGAGTGGTGAAGAAGTTCTAGCAAGATTAGTTGAAATCAAAGAAGATACAATAAAAGTATCCAAGCCAAGGGCTGTGGTCAATATTCCCAACAAAGGAATAGGTCTTGGACCATTTGTATTCACAGTGCCACAAAATGCTGAAATAGAAATACACAAAAATAATGTTGTGTGTTATGCTGAAACAGAAGATGGCATGGCACGTCAATATCAAGAAGGTACATCAGGACTAACATTACCCAAATGATGCAAAAAATTATAGCAACAGATTGCGACGGAGTGTTACTCAATTGGGAGCAGGCATTTGACGACTGGATGGCGTTTCAAGGCTTTCCCAAACATGCCAGTGACCATTATGAAATGAACATGAACTATCATCTGAATAAAGGTCAATGCGAAGTGTTGATAAAAGTATTCAATGAAAGTGCATGGATGAAATCGCTGGATCCTATGCCGGGTGCTGTTGAAAATGTTAAAAAAATAGCAGAACTGGGATATAAATTTCATGTGGTTACAAGTCAAACATTGGACAAAAAAGCCAATCTATTGAGAGAAGAGAATCTTAAGCAACTGTTTGGTGATGTATTTGAACAGATTGAATGTTTGGATACAGGAGCAGACAAACACGAAGCCCTATCTAAAATACCAGAAGGTACCATTTGGATAGAAGATAAACCTGCTAACGCAGAGGTAGGTCACAAAATGGGTTTGGTAGCATTGCTACTTGACCTTCCTCACAATTCAGTATATAATGAGGATACTAGTTCAGTTCAAAGAGTAAAAGATTGGACTGAAATTTATAACGTTATAAAGGAGAAACATCATGGCAACTCATGAAGAAATCAAAACTGCTTTTGAATCTTACATTTCAGAATCAGAAGCATTCGAAACTAAAGGTGTTAAAGCCGCGGCGGCTAGAGCAAGAAAGGCTCTAGGTACTTTAGGCAAAGCAGTTAAAGTTAGAAGAAAAGAAATACAAGAGAAGAAAAACTCTATGTAATTCAACAGGGTTGCGGATGTAAAAGTCCGCAACTCTACACTACAAAATTCTTAAAATATAATAAATACAGCATAGATAAAAAAAAGAAACAAGAATAATATGGCACAAGGTAAAATTAAATGGTTCAACTCAGCAAAAGGATTTGGATTCATTACACCGGACGTTGAAGGAAAAGACATTTTCTTACACATCTCAGCTCTTAAAGCCGCTAACATAAAAGAAGTTATGGACGGTGATGTTGTTGAATATCAATTACAAGAGTTTAGAGATAGACAAGTCGCTACCGATATCAAAATCATTAAAGAATAATCACTGCTTGACATTTTAGTTGGTGTATGCTACATTAAGCATATGACAGTTAAAATACAAAAGAATAAGATTGTGATTAAAGACTTTATCAATTACTGGAAGACTGAAACGTCAAAAGGTCATAAGTTCGTGTTTGCACACGGTAAAGACTTTGACAGCACCAAACCATTCACTATTGAAGTAGAGCATTCTGACAAAGTTAGAAGCAAAGATGGTAGATGGTCACCAATCAAGTCTTGACATTTACAAAAAAATCTGTTTAAATACACTGTAGACGTTGAAGTGTGTGTAATACACTTTTGGGACGAGGGTTCGACTCCCTCCACCTCCACCAACACTCATTTATAATAATCTGGTTTATTATGAGGGGGTGTACTTGGTTTCGACCGGAGTTGAAAAGCACATGGAGTTTATCAGTCCGATCTCTGTAAAGGATCATTTACAAATGCAAACGCATTTAAACCAGAAGTGACGGTTCCGATGAGCGTATTCGCTGATCAGGAATTGGTTGCCGCTTAATACCGGCCACTTGGCGGTTGATCTGCCGGGCAACAGAATAGATCAGGTGTGGGAGTTTCGGCTCCCACATTTTACTTTCATTAAGTCTTCATTTAAGTTTGTAATTGCAATATCTAAATATTGTTGTTATGCCTACAATCAAAAAGAAACCAACTGCTTGGCAAAAGTGGAAAAAGAAAGCACCCAAAGTGCCTGATATCACTTGCCCTATAATAGATGATATACTCATGCGGTTGGACAAATACCAAGATCGTAACGCAGTTATTTCAAAGTATCAATGGAATCTAATACACAAGAGAATGGAACGTCTACGAATAGACAACGAACTGTTGAGAGAAGGTGGACAATATTGGTATGAAATCTGTAAACAGAACCTCAAAAAGTCAATAAAATAGCCCATTCTTTCCGCTTGATTTAACATCTAAATAGTGTATAATATTATTATGGCTGTTTGGTACAAAAAACATTTAGATAAATTTTTACAGTTTTTATTAAAGGTTAAACAAGAACTAACACCTTCTAATAGAACAATACGCAAAGTAAAAATATTCTGCTACAAAGTATTAGCAATGGCGGGTGTGCTTTTATTAGCATACACCTACGGAACATTCAATCCTAACAGTATAGTAACCAAAAAAATTATCAAACAAGAAGACGAAAGAATGGTTGAAATGGCAAAAAGTTTTGGTTTGCATGAACCAGAATTTGACTTTGATGGACCTAAAACGTTTGTTGTAGCAATGAATAGATGTATAGACTATATCAACTGGACACTGCCAACTGATCAGAGAATACCAAGAAATATTTTAGTTGCAATGGCTATTGTGGAATCAGCCAGTGGTACAAGTAGATTTGCCACAGAAGGCAATGCATTGTTTGGTGTGCGAACTTGGAGTTTAGATGAAGTACCACACATGAAGCCTGCCGCGATACCTAATGCTAAATTTGGTGTAAAAAAATATGAAACAAAATGTCAGAGTGTTGCAGATGTAATTGCTATCATAAACAGACATCCTGCATATGAAAATTTTAGAGCAGAAAGAGATGCTGACAAGTATGAACCCAATATTGTTAAAATGGTATTTGGTTTGAGTGCTTGGAGTACCAATGAAGAATACCCTCAAATCATACTTCAAAAAATTGAAGAGTTGACAAACAAGTAAATATACAGTAGAATTAAACAATGGGATTTATTATCTTGAAACAACCAAAAAAAATACGACACAGCCTGCCCAACACACAATCGTTACGACAGGCTAAACAGGAACATCAGGAATGGTTGAAAGCCAGAGGACTGGACAAGATTAAATTTAGAAAAAAGAAATCGGAACCTTTGGTGATAGAACCTATTCAGGAAAGAACAGGTGTTGCTATGGGCAACAAGATCCCTGTGAATACTCCAGGCGTTGGCAGTAAAAAAGAAGAAATGCGATACACAGGAAAACGTAGGTTGGTTGGTATTGCCACGATGCACAAAAGTAATCAAGTGCCTGTGTTTGCCGACGATGATGATGCGTCAGGACGTAAGGCGGCAACAGAGATAACCTTAATGAAGGGTAACAAGTAAATGAGTGATAGAACTAAAGAAGAAATTATAAAAGAAATTGAAACCATAATTGAAAAAAATGTTCAACCCAGTGTAGCAATGCACGGAGGTATAGTAAAACTTGAAAAGTTTGATATGGACACAGGTATTGCCACAATGTTAATGAGTGGTGCATGTTCAGGTTGTTCAAGCAGTACTCAAACATTAAAAATGGGTGTTGAGAATATGCTTAAACATTATGTTCATGAAGTAACAGCAGTAGAAGGTGTAGACGATCCTAATTTTAACGAGCCATATTATGATTAACACAAAGACCGAAACAGAGGAATTGTGGAACTGGATTTGTTGGACTTGCAAATGGAGAGGTGTTGCACAGGAACTAGACAAAGACGAATCATTAGAAAATTTTTATTGTTGTCCTACATGTTGTGGTGAAGAGATAGAAGACATAGGATGGCATCAAGGCAACCAAAAATATACAGGAGCATAAATGACAGCATCAGCAGGCATAGGATTATTTTTTTTAGGCATGGGTGTTACTGTGGTGGTATTAACAATTTTATTGAAAATAAGAAAATACGATGACGACCACAAACAAGATTAAAAAATGGTTTGATTTCGATCATATCAAGGAAATGCAAATCAATAAATGGTTTGATTTTGAATGGCTCAAAAAGTCAGAGTTGGTTGAGTTGCATGATGTTGATATTTCCAAAGACCCAGTGCGTCCTGAACTGGATATGAAATTTAGAACTTCCTACGGCAGAAAAATATATGGACTGAAACATGGTGAAGATATCATGGCTGTGATGTGTTTTGGTTTTGTTAATCAAATACCTAAAACTGTGGAAGACCTAGACACATTTTCTAAAGATGCATATCTACAAGCCACACACAGAGCAGGAGTGCAAGGATCAATTGCTATTGCTTACACAGTGTGGAGTCTTAAAAAAGGTGGTGGCAAAATGATTGTGGACGAAGTTTACAAAATGATCAAACATTCGAACCATTTGAATAGGTTGATTACCCTTTCTCCACTTACTAAAATGGCAGAGAAGTTTCATGTGAGAAACGGTGCAAAACTGATTCAAAAGAATGAGACCACACAAAACTTCGAATATACAGTATCCAAGTAACATTTTGGTAACATCAATCACCAAAAGTCAATAAACACGCCATTTATTTTTGGTATTTAACACTTGACTATTTTGGCATTTTCTTATATACTTTAAACTTACAAAGGAGGCTTATGAAAAGGCACATTAATATAATAATGGTACTTGTATTAGGTTTTGTTTTATCTGCATGTTCGGGTAGAATGGTACAGTTACCAACAGAAAACATAAAAGCAAAGAAGGTACCGGCTTGGTATCTTAACCACGCAGATACTGGCAAAGAAGGGTTTATCTTTAGAGATGGATTCTATTATGCGGTAGCAGTAGCAGTATCTCCAGATATGGAAATGTCGCAAAAGAAGGCAGTTCTTAAAGCAAAAGCGAAGATCACTGATAGAATAAATGGTGAGATGAACAATAAGACATCTATCAACTATTCTGAAAAAGGTGCTTCTGAGTCAATGACTGGAACAGTAGAAGCTCAAGATGTGATTGTTAATATGATTAAACAGACTGTGTTAAGAACATATTCTGTTGAAAAGAAATTAACAATATACAACACTGAGAAGAGCAATTACAGATCATTTGTTTTAATGAAGATATCCAAGAAAGATGTTGAAAATATAATTAACCTTGTTGAAGATAAAAACAACAAGAAATTATTGAGTAAGTTAAAAATCAGCAACACTTCGGATAAAGTATTGAAACAATCTGAGCAATAATATGCGAAACGTTTATTACATAATCGCACTTGCATTTCTCATACTGGGATTGATCATATTTTCAACAACTGCTCATGCAGGCGGAGTGTGGTCAGACCAATACTGTAATGTTAAAACGGAAACTGTTATTACAAAGAACACTCAAGGAAAGGTTATCAATAAGGAGATAGTCGAAACTTTGGTGTGTGATGACGGAGCAAAAGACTTTTTAGCATATTCAGGCATAGCAAAGGAATGCAAAGAATATTGGTTCGATATGTATATCAGTCAACAATGGATAAGGAAAAAAGGATATGTTTGTCAAAAATTTGATGGCTCGTGGGAAATGGTTAATCCTATTAAGTAGTTTATTACTAACTGCTTGTGGAACAACCTCAAATACTTCGAAAAGTCTAAGCAGTCAAAAGAGTGTTAGTCACAACTACACCCATGCTGGAACAAGTGTAGAAGTTTGGTACAACTTTATGAGACACAACATGAGCAAGTTATCCAAACAAGATCAAAAGAAACAGGATAAGGCTGTGTACTTTGCATTGGACAATTTGGAAGAAGGCAAAGTGGTTGCATGGCACAATGTTGAAGCAGACACACATGGTTTTGTAAAAGTGGTTGCAAGTTATCCGCATGGTGGTGGATATTGCAGAGTTGTTTTTACACAAATTCAAAAGAAAGACAGAGCAAGAGACTTTAAGGAAACTGCCTGTAAGGATGTTGCATATCGGGGTTGGCAGTTTATTAGGTAAAAATAGGTAAATATAGCATACAAAGAAGGAACAGTATGCTATTTGGACTTATTACATTTCTTACGGCTCTCACCATATCAGGTGTAGCAATCTATTATTCAGTGGCTGGATTAGTGGCAATATTCGCCGCGGCGGCTGTGCCAATTATCATTATGGGTACTGCCTTAGAAGTAGGCAAACTGGTAACAGCAGTATGGTTACACAGATACTGGAGCAAAGCGGCTTGGTGGCTTAGAACCTATCTATCAATAGCAGTATTAGTTCTAATGTTGATCACCTCCATGGGTATATTTGGATTCCTATCCAAAGCACACGTGGATCAAAATTTATCTTCAGACACAGTTACTCAAAGAATCGAAATCATAGACAATAAAGTAAGAGCTGAAAACAGTTACATAGAGCGACAAAAGGACGTTTTAGAGCGTCTAACAGGGCAAAGCACGGGCAGTAATGACAGGTTTAATCAAGACATCCAGATAGAACAAAAGAAGATAGATGATGCATACAAACGATTAGAAGTATTAGATGCAGATGTTAAAGCCTACACAGACCAAGGTAAAGGTTTGTTTAAAGGTGACAATATCAAACGTGGCTTGGAAGTGCGTAAAAGTCAACAAGCAGAAAGAGATAGAATCAATAAACAAGTTACAGATGCTCAGGAAAACATCAATAAATTAAGAGCTCAAATCAACAACACATTGGACAAGAATTCTATTACTATACAGACAACAGAAAAGAATATTTTTGATGCACAAGGCAGAATAGAAGTGCTAATCATAGAACAAGAACCGTTAAAAGGTCAGTTAATGAAATTGGAATCTGAAGTAGGACCTATCAGATATATTGCTGAATTTGTGTATGGAGAACAAGCAGATAGAAATTTATTAGAAGAAGCAGTGAGATGGGTGATCATAACAATTATTTTTGTGTTTGATCCTTTAGCAGTGCTATTGTTGATTGCTTCACAATACACTTTTAGATGGAGATACATAGACAAGCACGGTGAATTACCACCTGCACCTACAACTCCACCTGCACCTACAACTCCACTAACAACTCCACCTGCACCATCGGGCGGACACAGTTTAACTGAGATTGTTGAAAAACAAAAAGCAGTGAAAAGCAATCCAATCAAGTTGAGTAGTATTGCTGAGAAGAAGCCAGTATCTACAATGCCTAGTGCTGAAAAACTTGAAGAATTTAAAAAACGTGAACAAGAAGAAAAAGAGAATTTAGAAAAGATTGCAGAAGAATACAAAAAAGAAATAATTGCAGAAGAATCCAAAACAGAAGTAGAAGTAAAACCAGTTGAATCTGGAAAAGTTGTACATCCTGGATTAACTGGAGCAGGCTTAACATTGGGTGGCAGGAAACCAGAGCCAGTTGAACCACCAATGCCATTAGAACAATGGAACCAAATGATCGAAGAAGCAGAAAAAGAAGTATCAAAAGAAGTTAAGAAACCAGAATCAGACGGATTCGACGAAGATGAAATCAAGTATGAATTGGAAAACAAAGACACTGATTCAAAAAAAAAGACTTTATCGTACATAATGAGAGAACGCAATCAGCAAGTCAAGAAAGAACATCAGGAAGACTAAAACCAAATCTTACTGAAGTTGTATATCCAGAATCATACAGCCAAAACGAAGAACAATCGCCACAATCACATTGGAAGAAACTGTACGAATAATAGCATAATTATTTGTATGCCAAAACTAAATTTAATCACAGAGCCAGACAAATTGTTCAATGGCAATTCTAGTGTGTTGATGATCAATCCTAGAACAGCAGTCAAAGAAGAATTCAATCAAAAAGCATTAAAGTTTAAAAATGACATCAACCTGTATATGTTTGAAGTTGCAGATCCTGATGATCAACAGAACATTAATTGGTTAATTGAAGCAGTAAATTTTGCCGATGTAATACTGCTGGATGTGAATGGCACGTTTAAAGATAGATGGCTGTTGGGATATATTCTAAATAAACCAAACTGTTATTATTTTTATGACGGCAGTGATGCATTTGCTTATAACCTAATCAACAATAATAAGATATACGACCTAGAATTTTTACCTAGCAAAATAGAAGAACTGGAGAATAATTAATGCCAATGAAAGCAGACTTGTGGTTTCCTACTGTGATATGGAATTCAGAATTAAAACAAATCAACAATTCAGAGTTAAAAGAATATGTAATTAAATTAAAAGCACAAGATGAGCAAGGCAAAATTGCATCCAATTACGGCGGATGGCAAAGTAAGTCATTTGAAATATTAGACGAAAGACCAATTGCAATAGAAAGATTTATTCAATCAATTCAAAACTGTATCAACGAATGCACCAAGATGGCAGGATTGATGGACTTACAAATAAGCGATTATTGGTGGAACATTAACAGCAAGGGTGATTACAACCATCCACACGATCACAGAGACAGTGTGTTGAGTGGTGTGTATTATATTGATATCCCAGAAGAAAATATGGGTAACATACACTTTGAAAGAGAAGACAATGCAGAATTTTTCTTACCAAGAGTGATGCCAAAAAGAAATCATATCAGTGCAGTAAGAGCCACGTACAAACCTGTAAGTGGTGGAGTATTAATCTTTCCTAGTTGGGTAAAGCATTCTGTAGAAGGCAATCGTTCGGACAGTGTGAGAATATCAATGAGTTTCAACACTTCAATTGCCATGACCAAAGACAACAACGAACTGGCAAAATTAAACGGCTTCCCACCATTGACAGAATAAACTGTTTGTGTTAAAGTAACACAATGGCATCAATTCAGGAAAAGCGTAAATTTTTAGAACGCATAAAAAACGAAACCAAGCATTACGAAATTAGATTAGAAGGTGTTGGTTGCGAAATTGCCATGGGCGAAATCACAGCAGAAGCATACAAATACTGGCACAAAAAATCTGACAGAGAATTTGGAAACTACATGTCTCAATATAGAGATATGAACATGCTTAACAAAGTGCCATCCAAAGCACAATTGAATAGAGACTGGTATGAGTATGATGACATTGCTCATATTTCAGGAATACTAGTAAAACCTTACAACAAACTGTATGTGGATCGTTTCAACAATATGTTTGAGTATGAAGACACACTCATGTGTGTCCCGTTGGACCTGCGATCTATAAAACGTGCAGGCATTCAAGTTAGCAAAAGATTTCAATGGAGTGGAAATAAAAGTGTAGGTCTGATGGACAAGCATTATTTTCAAGGTACCAGTCGAGAAAAAGGAGTATGGTATTCAGAAGAAAAAATTAAGCAAAAAAATTTTAATTTTGATTTAAGCAAGTTAAAACTCACGTACAGTAGATGTGAAAACACATACGTGTTTCATGAACTTGAATACGATGGGTTAGATTATTTGTTGACCACAGATACTAGAGGTTTAAGTTTTAATATTGGTGTAAAAAAAGGTGCCAGTAAATCAGATTTTGGTAAAATTAATCACAAAAATATATGGTTTAACTCTTGATTTATCCTAGTGAGTTATTATATAATACAATATCACAGACAAGCAATGTGATAAATAATAATGTAAGTTGCTTGATAGGACTTACATACATTAACTTGCTTAAAAAGGAGAAAAGCGATGACAAATAAACCACTATCTATATTCAATCAATTAAGACCCGTAACAGTAGGATTTGACAATGTGTTCGATCATTTCGAAAGAATGATTGATGATCACAGTTTCAACACCATGACTGCTACAAACTTTCCACCGTACAACATAGTGAAGACTGGTGAGTACACTTATGACGTTGAACTTGCACTTGCAGGTTTTTCAAAAGACGACATAGATGTTGAATACAAAGACAATATGTTGACTGTCAAATCTAAGGAAAAAGCCAAAGATCCAGACGTAGACGGTATGCTTCACAGAGGTATCAGTAAGAGATGGTTTTCAAAAGCCTTTACTATTGCTGACGATGTAGAAGTAAAAGGAGCAGAACTTAAAGATGGTTTGCTAAAAATATCTATGGAACGTATTATTCCAGAAGGTAAAAAAGCAAGAACGATCGAAGTAAAGTAACTAAGAATATGGGTAGGGTGGCAACACCCTACCTAACTAACAATAAGAAGGAAAAATGACAACTGATTTAGAAGTAAAAGTAGATTCGAAAGTAAAACAAATTTTGAAAACACCAAAAAATTACACAGTCATCATGTTGAATGACGAAGTAACTCCAATGGATTTTGTAATTGAAATATTGGTAAAGATTTTTAAACACACACCAGAAACAGCCAAAGACCTAACACTCAAGATTCACAAGGAAGGTTCTGCGGTTGTAGGATTGTATACATATGAATTAGCAGAGCAAAAAGGAACTGAAGCCACCAACGAAAGTAGAGACAGAGGATTTCCTTTACAAATTAAAATAGAACAAGAATAAGGATTCAAATGGGATTGAAAGAATTAACAAAAGAAGTACACCAAGACGCAGAACGTCAAGGATTTGTTAAGGTGTTAATGAGTGGCGAGATGAGTGAAGAACTGTATGCAGAGTTCTTGTTCAATCAACATGCCATATATAATTTATTAGAAGCCTGTGCAATGGCACATGGACTACTCAATGATTTTCCACAGATACGTAGAGCACCTGCTATATTGGCTGACTTTCAAGAACTTTGGAAAAAAGAAGATATGCCAGAACTTGCTCCTAGCACTGAAAAATATATCCAACACATGTACACAATCAAAGAGGATCCTAAAAAATTAATGGCTCACATCTATGTTAGACACATGGGAGATTTAAGTGGTGGTCAAATGATTAAGAAAAGAGCACCAGGCAGTGGCACCATGTATGAATTTGGTAGAGCTGATATTCCAGAAATTAAAACAAGAATCAGAAACAAAACAGATGATAGCATGGCTGACGAAGCCAAACTGTGTTTTGAATTTGCTACAGAATTATTCAAAGACTTACACAATGCCGAAGAAAAAAATTAAAGACTTTCCAGGCAATTTAATTAGAGTAAAAATCTTAGAAGACGAAATCAAATATTTTAAAAGTTTGATTCAAGAAACCGATACAGGACACATCTACACCACAATAGACAGTTTAGAAACAAGAGTAAAAGCATTGAAAGGAATAGAAACGGATGATCCGTTTATATATTAAATTATGAGCAAAATTTGGGATACACTAATAGATTGTAAAGAAGAAATTATCAAAGAGTTTGATGCTAGAGGCACAGAAGTGCAAGAAGAAGGTATGAGTCAATTCAATCAACCAGACAATGGTTGGATCAACAGAGTATGGAAAACTGATGATTGTAGACGTTGTCACATAGATGTTGTGGATGCCAGAGAATCAAAAGGATTATGGATGATGCACGTGTGTATTTTTCCAAACCTAGACAACAATGGACCTATATACGGTTTTGATGTGATTGCAGGCAAAAACAAAATGACTGGTGCATTTCATGATTTTTCAAAAAGTTCAGGTGGTGAAGAGCATCCATTGATAGATTGGTTTAAAGAAGCAGTTGAAGAATTTATACCCAGTAAGAAACGTGAATTACCACAGTGGGCATTGAACATATTCAGTGGCTCAATGGTTGCGGCAGGTAATGTCAGCAGTGAAGAAGAATCCAAAGCAATTGTGGATTTGGCATTGGAAAATTTAAAAGTATATTTTGACTCTATTGGAGAATACAAAAATACAGCAAAAGCACAAGATACAATAGAAGCACAAAATTATTATTGCCACAATCAACAACAAAACCCGCATACTCCAAGAGTAATGAAGTCATTGGGATTAAAAGAAGAAGACGTTGAATTGTTCTGTACAGATGCACTATTTCCTAAAATAAGCAATTGACATTAACATCTAGTTGTGTTAATATTGTTGTATGTTAAAATATCATAATATACAAGATATAAAATTGAAACTGACTGCCATGAAACAAAAAAGTTTAGAGGTAGAACAAGCAGTTGCTGACAACAAATCAGAAGAAGAAATTAAGTTTCTTGCAGATGAGATTAAGCAAATGGCAATGGAAATTGCCAACTCATAATGATTGTTACAGTTTCTGGTACAAATAGAAAAGTTACTGACTTAACCGAAAGTCTGGTACATTATTGTGCAGACAAATTAAAAATTAAAGATTCGGTTGTGATTGATGTAGAGTTTTCAAGAACACTCTATAAGGAAGATGGTATATTAGGTGAGGTTGATTTCGATGACTCCAATCATAATCCAAAAGAATTCACCATCACTGTTGACAGTACAGGTTCCAAACGTAAAATGATGGAGACCATTGCACACGAAATGGTGCATGTCAAACAATACTCCAAAGGCGAATTGGTGGACTTATCAAGATCAGGATCCACTAGATGGCAAAACAATATCATCGACAAGTCCATAAATTATTGGGATCTGCCTTGGGAAATAGAAGCTCATGGAAAAGAATTAGGACTGTTCATCAGATGGGCAGAGGACTCACAATTAGCGAATAAATCCTGGACTCAAATAGATTAATTTCATTAACTGCTACTATATTTCATTATATCCAAACGACAATAAATAGTAGTATATTATGAAAAAATACGAAAATTACAGTGCAGACGAAAGAGTTGAGGTCAGTCTTTATGACAATGACGTTCATTATTTGAACGGAGAAATCACAGAAGATAATATCAGCAAAGCAGTCAAATGGATACTGTCAGCCAATCTCAACAAAAAACCAAAACGCACATTGAAGTTGTATGTCAACACAGTGGGTGGTGATCTTTATGAATCATTTGCATTGATAGATGTGATGCGAAACAGTCATCATCATGTCAGCACAATTGGTATTGGTGCTGTGATGAGTGCAGGCTTTTTGATATTCGCCAGTGGCAAACAAGGCGAACGTTACATTGGTAAAAACACAGGTATATTAAATCATCAACACTCGGACACAATGGAATCCAAAATGCATGATATGAAAGCACAGATGAAAGAAAACAACAACTGTGAACAAAGATGTATGCAGATATTAAGAGATGCTACTGGATTCAGTTTGGTAGATGTTCGTAAAAAATTCAACAATCCTTCCGATCAATACTTCACAGCCAAACAATTGGTTGACTTAAAAGTAGCAGATCATATTTTATAATTGGAAATTTATTAACCGAAATTCAAGTGCTATTTATCTGAATCTGGTTTAGTCAGATCATCTAGGGTGATTATATGGGATTTTGGAAATGTTGTTGCGTCTTCTTCAGACACGTCATTCACACCTTTTGGTTTACGGCGTGATTGATTCTTGATCTGTTTATTGGCTTTTTTCTGCTCTCTACGAATAACTCTGTCAGACTTTTTAACCATTTTAACATCTCCAAAACTATTTAATTGCCTATTGACTTTATGGCTAATTAGTGTTATATTTTAGTTAAATTAGAGTAACCGACAATAAAAAATAAAAATAGGAGTTAAATTGAAGATAGAAGTTAGAAATAATAATGTTGAAAAAGCATTAAGGTTAATGAAAAAGAAGATGAAAACATCAGGTGTTTTTCAAGAATTGAAAGACAGACAATACTATCAAAAGCCTAGCGAAATCAAAAGAGAAAAAGCAAAGCAAAGAATGGTGAATATTAAAAAAGCACAAAAATTAAGAAGAAACTTTTTATAATATGAACTGGTTACTGTGGACTGTACCCGTTAATCGCAAAAGACATTACATGTTGATGTTGTGGTTGGTGCTGTTCATTTTGCCAATGCTGTTCAATATAAGATACAGCATGTTTGGATACCTTGTAAATCTGCTGTGGGCAGACTTTATTCTGTATCATTTTTATTCAAGACAAGATAACACAAACAATAAGGACAATGATGGAAACGACACATTTTGATGACAAAGTCATAATAGAATGTTTAAAGAATGGACAGAAAGTAGAAGCGGCTGTGCTGTCTTTTAAAGAGAGTGAGTTCTTAACTGTGGTGGTGCAAAAAACTGCCAAGATCAATATGCAGTGGAACCAAAATAAAAATTTATATATCGGTAGACAGGTTGGTTTGGAATTTGTCACTGAAGGTCCTGAGAAATTTGTAAGTAAAACTGGAAGATAGTTCCTGTTTTGGTAAACTTACCTTATTGACTAATACAACAAAAGAATGTATATTAGTATTAATATGTTAAACATAATAAAAAATATGTTTTCAGATGTATCGAATACCGAGCAGTTGGAAACAAACAAAGGAGTTAGTCGAATGGCTAAGAAAAAAACTATGACTATACAAAAAAGAGTAGAGACTGCTTTACTAAATGGTGAAGCATTAACATCAAGTGCTATTAAAAGCAGATTTGGTGCTGGTAATCCAGGTGCAGTAATTCAAGCATTAAGATTCAAAGGTTTACCTGTGTTCTTAAACACTAACAAAAGAAGTGGTGTTAAAGTATACAGAACAGGTAAAGCATCTAGAATGGTAGTAGGCTTAGGATACAAAGCATTAGCAAAAGGTGTACAACTATAATTGTATAGTTTTTAACTAGATTAAAAAGGCGGCTTCGGTCGCCTTTTTTTTTGACTTAACTATTGACAAACCATACAAAAATATTATATAATAAAGTATGAGCGAATTTAAACAAGGTATATTCAATGCTTTACATCTATTAGGTACAAGCAGTCTGGCGTTAGCGATCATCTACACCTTGGGCCACATTGTGATTGCAATGACAGTGGTGAGTCTAATGACAGGTGCCAGCCTTTTTGAAGCAGGTGTAGTTGCACTGATCGAACCTAGCATAAATGGTGTTTGGTTCTATGTGTTGCACAAAATTTGGCGTAAGTTCAGCAAAGATCCAAAAGCAAAAGCATTCGAAGAATAAAATATCTGCATAAACATTGAAGTTTTTGGCAGTTGACATTTTCCAATAAGACAGTATAATATTATTAGCGGTTCTAAAAAAACTGTGTAAATTAACCTTAGGCTGGATATGCCGACAACAGAGGAATATAAGATGAGTAAACACGCAGATATTGTCAATGAACAATACAATCACAAAGAGAGTAATTTCGTATCTCTACAAACACGTATCACAGAAGCATTCAAACTGGCACCAAAGTTTGAAGCACAACTAGAAGCAGTTGTAGAAGAATTCAAAAGACGTAATAAAGACAATTGGTCTTCATTCAGTGAGATGGAATTGGTGCAGGCAATTCCTGTAGATTTTAGTAAAATACTAATTGACTCCACAATGCAACGTCCATTGAATATGCGTCATGTGTTAAAGATCCTAAACTATTTCAGTCAAACTATGGTAATGCCTATACAGGTTTACAAAGAAGGCGACAACTATATTGCTTGGGACGGACAACACACCAGTATTGCACTCTACCTTATACTCACAAAAGTATTTGGTGAACGTCAAGCAAACACCATGATTCCTGTAAACATTTATCCAGTAAAACAAAAACTAGAAATTCGTAGGAACTTCATTTTACTAAACGGTGATGCTAAAGAAAAGTTAGATTTTATCGATACGTATCGTCAAATGGTTTACGGTGCCATAATTGATAACAGTGATGATCCAATTTGGCAAGACACTGCTAAAATTAATGACTTGCTGAAAGACGCAGGTTTGTTCGCCACACACGAAAAGTTTGGTGACGAAAGAGAGTCAGGTGCGTTCACATTGTTAGCAGATACAATTATGACCAAGAAGTTGGAAAAACGTAAAGACGTTGATGTTACTCGTATGTTTGCCAAGTATTGGGTTTATATCAATGAAGAACGTCCAGTACAAGCCAAAGAAGCAAGAATGCTTTATGAATACTTTGATGCTTGTTTTAAAGATGGGTTGAAAGTAGATGACAAGTATCTACTAGACTTTGCATTGTTTTGTAAAGAATACTTTGAAGCCAATTGGAGTGAAACAGGATCGTTCTGGAGCAAGGCAAAACTGTCATATGAAACTTGGTATAAGAAAGCAAATCCAGAAGAGTTTGAAGAAAATGGTTTAAAAGGCTTTACAACAGAACCACGTTTTGGTGTTCCGTTTCTTATTGCACAAATTAAGAAAAGTACCAAACTTAAAACACCCAAGTACAAACATCTGTATGCAGTTGACAAAAAGGATCTTTGGTAAATGATTCGCAATCCAGATAAGGACAAGTTTAAGAGTTCTGCAGTATTAACAGAACAACAACTTAAAGGAAAAACTTGTATGTTGCAAGACTGTGACAACAAGTTGAGTATGTATGAAGGTCCGGGCAGTCAAACATTGTGTAGAGAACATCAATTGGAATGTGTTGAATACGGTGGTATGGGTAAAGCAGAAAGACCACACACGTTCTACAGAGGTTGGAATTGTTCTAGTTGTGGTTATGATCCTAGAACAGACGAATTAAGATTTGGATACATCGATGATGAATATCATAAGTTAAGAGCCATGCGTGGTGTAATGCATGGAGACCATATACACCTTAAAAGTCGAGGAGGAGATGACTCCAAAAGCAACATTCAAACCCTGTGTGTTCTGTGTCATATGGCAAAAACCTATGGTGAAAAGGACTATTTGGGTTCAAAAAAGTTATCCACAGACTGAAAACCCGCATAGAATGGGACTTCTTTAATCACATTTTTGGTTGACTTTTTGGTAGTTCAGACTGTATAATAATATTATAACAAGGCAACAAACAGAGAGGCACAAATGCAAACACAAATAGACACATACATAGAAAACATTAAAAAAGATTATGTTGGTTGGAACAATCCAAAAACAGACTCAGAAAGAACTGTTAGAGACAATATGGTTAAAGAGTTCTGTGAAAGCATCACAGTAAAACCGGGCAAGAAATACATTAAAGTAATGACTGGTAATCATGGTAGTGGTAGATCAGTTCATTCGTTTATAGCAAGTAAAGACTTTGTATCTTCTAAAGGTGTAGAGTTTAAAAAAGGTGATATCCTAAAAGCGGCAAGTTGGGCAATACCGGCTCTGAATGCTCCAAGAGGTAACATTTTTGGTGAGTACGTTGTTAAATGGACAGGTGCTTGTTATATGAATGGTCAAAAACAATTGATGGTTTAATGAGCGAATTAATAGAAAAACAATTAAACAAAATGTACAAACACTTTGAAAAAATAACAGGAGAAAAAAAGATGATAAAAGAAGATGTAAAACAAGTAGTTAAATTTGTAAACGCAAAAGTAGAACCAATGACAATGTGGGGAGTAGCCAAAGAGGCGGCTGTTGATGCCGTGGACACATATATGGAAGGTAAAGAAGAACCTATGTATTGTGGATTTGCTAATATCTCAATAAGACCTGCACAAGGTAAATTTGTTGGTTGGTTAAAGAAACAAGGTATTGGTAGCAATGGTTATAGAGGTGGTTGGAGAGTATCCTACTACGATATTATGCCAGAGAATCATCAGTACAGACACTGTCAATCTTTAGACATTAAAGAAGTGGCTTGTGATGCCTTTGCAAAGGTATTAGAAGAGCAGTATGGTTTGAACGTAATGAGCGAAAGTAGAGCAGACTAATTGGTTGACTTTTTGGTCATTAGAAACTATAATAATAAAATAAGGCAAATTAATTAAGGCAACATAAAGGGCACATATGAAAAACACAATATACGTACTAGAAGGCACTTACAGAAAAACTTCAGTAGAAAATCAAACTTTCCAACTTGTAAAAGGTTATCAACCACACCCTCACAAAGAAGGTGGATTCATTACTGTTAAAATAGAGGACTTGGCAAAGTATCCAGGTGCTACAAAAAATCAAATTAGAATTAATGTAGAGAATGAGAATCAATTAAGAGACTCTGCTCCAGAACAACCTAAAGAAGAATCGGATGCAGAAACTGTTGAAAGAATGAGACAACGTTTTGACATATTAACGGACATGACTAAAGCAACCAAAAGAGGTGATGTGAGAGCAATGATCGTAAGTGGCCCTCCAGGCGTAGGTAAATCGTTTGGTGTTGAGCAAGTGCTTGATAGATATGGTGTTGTTAGTACATTGGGTAACACAAGACCCAAATACGAAGTTGTAAAAGGTGCAATGTCTCCAATAGGATTATATTGTAAATTATACAATTTTTCAGATGCTGACAATGTGTTGGTGTTTGATGACTGTGATTCTATCTTGTTAGACGATTTAAGTTTGAACATATTAAAAGCGGCTTTAGATTCTAAAAAGACTAGAAAAATTTGTTGGAACACAGACTCGCATATGTTGAGAAGAGAAGGTGTGCCAGATACTTTTGAATTTGCTGGTTCAGTGATCTTTATCACAAACATTAAATTCGACAATGTAAAAAGTAAAAAGTTGAGAGATCACCTAGAGGCATTAGAAAGTAGATGTCATTATATTGATCTAACAATTGATACTATTAGAGAGAAGATCCTAAGAATAAAACAAATTGTTACAGATGGTATGTTGAAATCACATGCATTACCAACTGAGACTGAACAGTCAATTGTGGCTTTTATAGATGACTACAAAAGACAATTGAGAGAAATCAGTCTTAGAACTGTGCTTAAAATTGCTGATTTGGCAAAAGCCTTTCCAGAAAATTGGAAAGAAATGGCAAAACAAACAGTATTGAAACCAGTATAGGAGTTGACTTTGATGCCAAAAGATAATAAAATTAGTACAATGAGAACACAACCGCAAGACATTATTGCTAAACTAGAAGCAGACAACAGTAGATTGGCTAAAGAAAAGATTCTGTTAGATGCTATGAATGAAGGCTTGGATGAATTTTTCGAAGGCTTGAAAATGTGTTTGGACAAATTGTACACTTTTGGCGTCAAACAGGTGCCCACAAAAGATGAAGTTATATCTGCACAAGGTTGTAAATGGGAAGTGTTCAAAGAACTAGCAGAAAAATTACACGCAAGAGAACTCACAGGACATGCGGCAAGAGATGCCATTGAACTGGTAATGAGCTCGGCAACTGCTGAACAATGGAATGGATTTTACAGAAGAATATTAATAAAAGATTTAAGATGTGGAGTTTCAGAAAAAACTGTAAACTCTGTGGCTAAAAAGAATAAGTTTGGCAAGTACATGGTGCCCGTGTTTACTTGCCAACTTGCCCATGACAGTACAAACCATGAAAAGAAGTTGGTGGGCAAGAAGATGTTAGAAGTAAAACTAGATGGAGTGAGAGTGGTTACTATTGTATATCCAGATGGTAAAGTTGATATGTTCAGTCGTAATGGAAAAGAGTTTACTAACTTTGGACACATACAAACACAAATTAGTGATGTTGTTAAATCCAGTCCTCCACCGTACCCAGTTGTATTAGATGGTGAAGTAATGAGTGAAAACTTTCAAGACTTGATGAAACAGGTACATAGAAAGAGCGGAGGTACAGCCAAAGATGCAGTGCTTCATTTGTTTGATTTTTTACCATTAGAAGATTTTAAAAAAGGTGCTTGGGACAAAACACAGACGTTGAGAACTCAAATGTTAAAAGCCTGGTATGAACAACACAAAACCAATTTAGACGCCGTTACAGTGCTGGATCATGAAATTGTGAACTTAGACACACCTGAAGGTCAGAAGACGTACACAGAGGTGAATAAGAGGGCAGTAGAGGGTGGTTATGAAGGTATTATGATTAAAGATATTGATGCTTCGTATCAATGTAAAAGAAGTCATGCTTGGTTAAAATTAAAACCTTTCATAGAAGTAAGTTTAGAAGTAAAAGCCACTGAAGAAGGCACAGGTAGAAATGTAGGTAAATTGGGTGCTTTGATTTGTGAAGGTTTAGATGATGGCAAATTGATTAAAACAAATGTAGGTTCTGGTTTATCAGATGATAATAGAGATCAGTTTTGGCAACACAAGGATCAATTGATTGGTCAAATTGTGGAAGTGAGAGCAGATGCTGTCACAAAAAATCAGGATAGTGAAACAGAATACTCATTAAGATTTCCAAGATTTATGAGATTCAGAGGATTTGAAATTGGTGAAAAAATCTAAAGTGATTGCAGTAGGATATGAAAACATAAGATTAGAACCTTGGAACGGACCTCCATACATTTACTCTGTAAAAGTAAATGGCAAAATAAAACGAATGAGTGGATTTGATGAAGAACATATTAAGAATCAACTGTATCCAAAAAAAGCCACAATGATTAGAAAGATTAAAGATGTATAAACCATTACCAGACGGCATAACAATAAAAGAGTCAAGTGTACAAGGCTTGGGGTTATTTGCTACAAAAGATTTTGATCAAGACGTGGTGCTTGGCATTGTGCATATTATGAATAAAAATTTTTCACACGGAGCAATTAGAACTGCCTTAGGTGCATTTTACAATCATTCAGATAAACCTAATTGTAAGAACCTTGCAGGCTTCTGGCATCAACTGCCAGTAAAATATCTAGTAACAACGACACCTATTAAAGCAGGTGATGAACTGACTGCAAAATACTCTTTGTATAATGATTTTAAGGACCAGTGGTAATATAGATGGCTAAAAAGAAATACAATGCATACGATCATATGGCTCAATTAGGTAAAGTGACTGGCTTACTAGAAGCACAGACTAAAATTCAAAACCAATTGATCAAAGAACAAAAAAAATTAAAATTATTACAACAACTAGAATTAGTGAAGAATATTAAAAATGACTAAAGAAGTAGAAATAATAAAGAAAGCAATGGCGGATAACAAGAAAGTTTTCTTGAAAGAGATGAAACAACTAAACGATAAGATTGATGGACTGGATAAACGTCTAACCAAACATATTGATTTTATTGAAAAGGTTTATATGCCTTTACAAAATAGTATTGATAAGTTTAAAAAGTTTTTCAAATAATATGTACAAGGTTGTGAAATATATGTTGCCTGAACTGTTTGATGAGGACAAGGCATTCAAAGGTGGATTACCCAAGGTGACTAGATTTCAGATACTGATGGTGCTGGCAACCATGTGGGCATTTATCTTTGCATTAATCACACAAGGGTTCATCAGCATAGGAATAAATGTGACAACCAGTGTGATAGCACATGCATTGGTGATCTATGGTATAATATTCACTAAAAAAAGTTTATCCGCAAAATGGAAATTTGATTCATATCACTCTGTGGGAAGAGCCAGAGGATACACACTAGGATATGACAAGCACGGAAAACCTTACAAAGTATATTATGACAAAAACGACCCAGGAGGAGAACATGAATAAATCAGAAGAACAATACAATCAGTTTGACAGTTTTGATGCCAAATGGTCCGAAGCATTTCCGAACAAAAAGAAGTCTAGCAAAACAAAAAAAGTCAGCAGTAAAAAGAAAAAAAAATTAATCAAGGCCATAAAAAATGAAGCAAGGTATTTTAAATTTGAATTCACTAGGTATGGCGGTGAAGTGTGCATGGGCACAATAACATCTGCACAATTTGAATATTGGTACAACAATGAAAATTTTGAGCAGTACATGGTGGATGTGGATTATGACCCAGACAATGCCAACAAAGACGTGCCTAAAGATGCACAGTTTGACAGACCATTTCATGAACAGGATGACATCGCTCACCTATGCGGTCCTGAATTGGCAAACGGCAACACATTGTACATCACAGAGTTAGACGATAAAGGCAACCCAAAACGGAATCAAGAAGGAAATGGCACAGTGGAAGACATCAAGATAGATTTTGATCTGTTTAAAAAGAAAGGTGTCAAAACAAAATGTGTAGCAGTACACAATGAAGGATCTAAAACCTGCAAGGATACTCATTATATGTTTGGACAGTATTTCAACAAAGGTGGTTGGTACACAGAGGATTTGATTAAAACAGGTCCGGAAGGTATCAATCTTAAAAAGATCAAAATAAACTATGAAGATTGTGATGGTTTTAAAGTATTCAGCGAAGTCGAATATGACGGTCAAGAATATTATCTACAGGAAGATTCTGTCGGCAAGAGTTCTAGTTTCTATGTAATGGAAGGTGATGACGTATAATGAAACGACATGAAATATTTCCTGTTCCTATATGGGAATTCACATACAGTGAAGCAGAAGCATTTAGAGAAAAAATTGTGCCTATGTTCAAAGATATTGAAAATAAAAATCCCAATAAGGAAATGACCTACACCAAAGAAGGTTACACCAGTTATGGTCCAATCACTAACATACTGGATTATGATGAATGCAAAGAAATGAAAAATTTTATCATGGGCAATGTTGTAGAAGCAGTGAAAGATCTAGGACTAGAAGGATATTGTAATATGACCGGCAGTTGGTTTAACAACAATAGAAAATACAGCAGTCATGGACCACACAATCATGTTCCAGACACAATAAGCGGAATCTATTATGTACAAGCAGAAGAGAATGATGCTAGAATTTCTTTTCATGATCAGAATAAAATTAGCAATTGGCCCTGGAAAGCACCATCTGTTATTAATGACATGACGAGAAGAGTCCACAGTTTCAAACCTAAAACTGGCAGACTGTTGCTTTTTCCTAGTTATATTGAACATAGTGTTGAACAGCAATTGACAGACAATGAAAGGATCAGCATTAGTTTTAATGCTTTTGTGGGTTAATGGAGTTGATCGTGTTTGCCACAGTGTTCACTTTGATAGTTTTATTAACAGGATACATAGGACCAAAAAGATGAAATCATATATTGTAGACATCAAGAGAGGCGATAAAATAGAAGTTGGAAGATTCAGAAATGTTGTTGCCACAGTGTTAGACATTGAAACAGACGAGCATGGACAGCCTGTAATTATCACTTCCAAAGGCAAAAAGAAACTTTTTACTTGTAGAATTACAAAACTTTCTCCAGGTGCAAAGACACCGAAACAAATACTTTTAGAAAGCAAAAGAAAGAAAAAGACTTGATTTTTCTCTGAAGAGACTATATAAGGTATAGTATGAGTGAAATTCAAGAAATAAAAAAACCAACAATACAGGAACGAATTCAAAAAAGAGTTCATGAAATATTAGAACCAATTGAAGTTTGGTTGGATAGATATGTTGTGCAACCAGATAAATTCAATCCTGATAAATTTAAACTGGTTGATGTTTTTAAAAAAGAACAAGTGGGCGGTGTACATGCAAGAAAGATCATGGAAATGTATGAACCTCAATACCAAGAATACAAAGACTTGTTAAGATTGAGAGAAAAGAATCTTAAATTTAAAGAGATCACAGAAGAAGAAGATAACGATTCTGAAGAAAGACAACTGTTAGAATCTTACGAAGATGTTGATAATGAAATAATTCAAAAAGGAATCAAAGCCTATGATAATATTTTTGAAGCCTGTGATAGAATGATAGCAATTGCCAATGCTAATCGTAAGCCTAGAAAGAAAAAAGAAAAATCTCCAGAGAAATTAGTATCTAAAATGCAATTCAAACAGGATGACGAAAAGTTAACTCTTAAATCTATCGATCCCACAGAGATCATATATGCCGAACAACTTTGGGTATACAACACCAAGACTAGAAAACTAGGTCACTATTTGGCAAAGGTGTTAGATCCTAGAGGGATGAGCCGACCAGGCACAGGATTAACAGTGAAAGGTACATCCATAAAAGGATTCGACGAAGAAACCAGTGTACAAAAAACACTCAGAAAACCCGAAGAGCAATTGAAACAGTTTGGGAATTCTGGCCCTAAGAAGGTAATAGAGCTATTTGACGCCATTAAAACAATGGGCATCAAACTGAATGGACGTGTTAATTCTGAAGTCATTTTGTTAAGAGCAGTTAGATAAATAACTGTATATGAGCACAAGAGACGACATAATTTCAATTAGAAACGGTTTAGTAACACTGGGCGATGCAATAGCAAACCTAAGTGTACACGCATCTGCTGACGAAACAGTAGTAAATTCCAACAAAACTATCAACTTCGCTGGTTCAGAAACAACACCAATCTACGGCAAAGGATTACAATGGAGTGGCTTTGGCAACACTAAGATGTTGAACTTCCAAGCAAATCCAGATAGACTGTGGAGTTCTAACTCAATCGACCTACACAGAGATGCACACTATTCAATTGATAACACAATGGTTCTTTCCACAGAAGAATTAGGACCAACAATTAGAAATTCAAATTTAAGATCCGTTGGCGTATTAAATGGATTAGCAGTAAATGGCGACATGAACATTGATCAATTTGTTTTCTGGAATTCCGGAATGAACAGATTAGGTGTTGGTATCGAAGCAGGTAATGGACAGTTATCAGTTGCTTCAAATTATGTTGAATTTAGAGTGCAACCCAATGACGTAGATGCAGAAGTTGGAACATACACCACACATGATTTAAGAATCCAAACTGACAGCACAGACAGAATACTTGTAAAAGCAAATGGTGATATTACTATTGGTACACAAGGTGCTACAGATAAAAAAGTTAAAATACATGGAAAACTAGCAGTAGGCATTAATAACATCAGAGATGATGCAGATTTCGAAGTAGCGGGTCCTGTAAGAATGGAAGGCAAACGTTTCAGTGTAGCAGATGATGTACCGACCGTTGGTGTTCATGCTAAAGGTGATATTGTTTGGAATTCTAATCCGGTAGCAGGAAGTGTGATTGGATGGGTCTGTATTGTTACAGGAACACCTGGTTCATGGAAAAGTTTCGGAAATATTTCTCAATAAAAAAATCAGTAGGCATATGGACGTGGCTCGGAAGAGTTGGACCATTGACTGCCCTTATGATTCTTTGTATCGTATTGGTAACTGATTTCTCTTCTTGGATTCAATACATTGTTTCAGCAATAGCATTATTATTTGCCATTACAGCCTTTACATGGTGGTGGTGGGTAATTTATGCAGTCAAAGACATATTCAGATTGTTGAACAGTGCAAATAAAAGGTTCGGAGAAGTATTGATAGAACTTAAAACAATCAAGAAAGAATATCTCAAAAAAAAGAAGAAACGTTAGTAACTGAATAATCTATTTTTGTATTTTTCAGACATGTTTTTGTAATAATTGCCTTTGGCAAGATTCTTCCTAGCAACATTTAATTTTTTCCGTTGTTGTACCAACAATAAATTGTGCTTGCCATTGCCAGTTGAAAAGTTTTTCATTTTAGTTTTGGCATTTTTATGATCTGGTAAAAATACAAATTGAGGATGTTTTTGTTTTAATTCAACAGTCAGTGCTTCTAATTTTAATTTGCTCATTTTTGCTGGAAGCACAAAAATGGTTACTTCTTGTTGACATTGATTGACATTTATATCCATTTTTTCACATTCCACAATGGACCATGATGCTTTTTTGGCATAAGGACAAATTGCCACTCCGTTGAGTTCCTTTTGCGGAGTTACAATTTTCGCCATCCACTCAACCACATCTGTGTAAATAGAACTGTTCATTATAAAAGTATTTAATATGTTAGTAATAGGAAACGGCGAGAGTCGAACAACACTCGATATAGATTCACTGAAATTACCCACAGTAGGTTGCAACGCCATATTCAGAGACAGAAAAGTTGATCATTTGGTGTGCTGTGACCGACGCATGGTGCGTGAAGCAATCAATCACAACAATACTCAACAGAGTTGTGTGTACACTAGACAGGATTGGTATGAAGAATTTGATGTGATGCCTGTGCCTGATCTTCCTTATGATGGCGAACTGAGGCAAGATGATCCTTGGCATTGGGGGACAGGACAATTTGCATTGCTGGTTGCCCTGCAATATTCTACTACCGATAACATTCACATTGTGGGTTTCGATTTGTTTGGCATAGAAGGATATGTGAACAATGTGTATAAAGATACCAAATCCTATGACGTCAGTTCAAAACAACAAGTGGATCCTTCATATTGGATATACCAAAATAAAAAAATATTCGAACATCATCCAAAACATAATTTTAATTACTATGTGGAAGAAAATTTCTTAATACCAGAAAGTTGGCAAAATATATCAAATTTAAAAATTATTCCATTGACAGACTTGGAAAAAAACATTATAATTTAAACTTAACTAGGAGATTACATTGGCAAAACATTACAGCACAAAACATTATGGACACAACATTGGTTTATCAGCAGTGTTCAGACAACCTAACGCAGATCATTCGCATTGCCATTTTTTACATGGATACAGTTTAGCATTTACATTCACGTTTGGATGTGATAAATTAGACAATAAAAACTGGGCTGTGGACTTTGGAGGACTGAAACCATTGAAGGCATGGTTGGCAGATTCATTTGATCACAAACTTTGTTTGGATGTTAATGATCCACATTTAGAAAAATTTAAAGAACTTGAAGCATTGGACTTGGCAGATATTAGAATGTTTGATGGTGTTGGTGCAGAAAAATTTGCGGAACACGCCTTTAACTTTGCAGACAAACTTATACGTGAAGCAACAGACAATAGATGTTATGTTGTAAAAGTTGAATGTGCTGAGCATGGAGCCAACTCAGCAATCTATGAAGGCTAATGATCAATTACATTGTTTGTTTAAAATGGGGTAACAAGTACGGTCCGGAGTATGTGAATACACTGGAACAAATGGTGCGTAGGTATTGCACTTTGCCATTTGAATTTGTTTGCTTTACAGAAAATCCAACAGGACTAAACAGTTCTGTGAGAGTTATGCCTATTGCACAAAGTTATGGTGTAAATGGTTGGTGGCACAAACCTCTATTATTCAATCCCAGTTTACCTTTGGAAGACCCACAAGGCACTGTTCTATACATTGATCTTGATGTGATAGTGTTTAGAAGCATTGACAATTTGTTAACTTACAAACCCAATGAATTTTGTGTAATAAGAGATTTCAATAGATGTAATAATCCTAAATGGGATAGATTCAACAGCAGTGTGGTAAGATGGAACATTGGACAACATCCACAAATTTACAGAGACTTTATAAAAAATCCAGCCGCACCTGTGCGTAGGTTTCATGGAGATCAAGATTGGCTGTATGCTCAAGTAAAAAATGATTTTAATTTTTGGCCCGATGAATGGATAATGAGTTACAAATGGGAGATGCGTGGCAAGCCACCAATGGTGCGAAACAAAGATGGATTAAAAGATTTTATTTCACCAGGAGTACCAAAGATACATCCACAAACATCCATTGCTGTATTTCATGGAGATCCCCAACCTAAACATTGCCAGGATCCCTGGTGCAAGGAGAATTGGAAATGAATTACAACATAGCAAATATGTTCCCTACGCCTGTGTTAAAATTTGATTTTGCCAGTCACAAAGATAATGCTAAACTGTTAGAATTAATTAAAACATGGGACACAGGATCACATGCACTGGTATCTGGAGCTCAAAGCAGTTACATGAAAAGTGACAAACACATTTTAGACCACGAAGATTTAAAAGACTTAAAAGCAGATTTTCAAAAGGCTGTTGAAGTGTATTGTGATAAGATTGGTTTAGGCAATAATATTAAAATTAGTATGAGTTGGTTTAATATTTTACAAAAAGGACAATCTGTAAATTTACACAGACATGAAGTCAGTGTATTGAGTGCGGCATATTATGTGAAAGCAGACAAGGACAGTGCAGGCTTAAATTTTAAAAGTCCAACAGATCCTTATAGAATGCATGAGTTCTTTGTAAAGAACACAGAATATAATTTAAAAAATGTTGAAGTCCCTTGTGAACAAGGTGCATTATATCTATTTCCTAGTTGGTTAGAACATTACACCAATCCTAATCAAACTGATGAAAGAATAACCATTAGTTTCAATACAATGTATGTTTGACAACTACCAAAATTTGTGTTATAATAAAGCATGACTAGACGTATTGGATTTTGCTGTCAATGGTTTCACCATGATAGAACTCTTAAAAAGAAACAATTAGAAGAAATTGAAAGACCAATGAACACACGTTCAACTACTGTGCGTTGGTTAAATGAACACAAAGACGAAGCAGAAGCAAAACTAGATTTTGTATTCAAACACAACATACAAGGTATTAAAAATTTAATCCTTAAAGTTTCCACACTGCCTAAAAGCAGACGTATGTGTAGAATTTCATCTCCCATATTACCTGTAGCAACGCAGGCTGATTGGAGATACTATTGGGACAAACCCGAGATAATAAAATATTGTGAAAAACATTTTGCTGAAGCAGGCGACTTGGCAAGATTGCATGATGTAAAGATCAGTTTCCACCCAGGACAATTTACTGTACTTGCATCGGAAACTCCAGACATTGTGGATCGTAGCATAGATGAATTTGAATATCATGTGAACATGGCACGTTGGATGGGATTTGGTAAATCATTTCAAGATGGTTGTAAAATTAATGTACACATCTCTGGTAGACAAGGTCCAGAAGGAATCATAAAAGCATTACCTAGATTGTCGCCTGAAGCAAGAAACTTGATCACCATAGAGAATGACGAAATGGGTTGGGGATTAGAATCCAGTTTGGAATTAGAGAAACACTGTGCCTTGGTACTAGACATACATCATCATTGGGTACGTACAGGAGAATATCTACAAGCCACAGACGACAGAGTTAAAAGAGTTGTGGACTCATGGCGTGGTGTTAGACCTACTATGCACTATTCTTATTCAAGAGATGAATGGTTGACTCCTGCTTATCCAGATGGAAAAATGCATGAAGGTTTTCATGACATGGAAACACTTTTATCTAAAGGTTGTAAGAAACAAAAATTGAGAGCACACAGCGAACGATTACCAAATCGTGCTGTAAATGAATGGGCATTGAGTTTTCTACCGCAACTAGACATACAAGTTGAAGCCAAGATGAAGAATCAAGCGGCGGAAGATTTACACAATCAGGCTGTTGAGTTGGGTTTAGTATAACGATAAATATCGTTATGAAACTAGAACACCTTACTGAATCAAAACAAAATAGAGAATCAAAACTAGAAGTGGTAAAACTGCCTTTCAAAATGAAAGAACTATCACCTGTATTATCTGAAGCAAATATCGATTATCATTACAATGTATTAACCAAAGCATACGTGAGAAGATACAATGATGGTGAAGGTGATGCAGATTTTAATTACGGTGGAGCAAAACTTCACAATATGTTTTGGTTACAATTACAAGCACCTCGTCCAGGTAATAAACCAACTGGTGAAATCAAAACTTTAATAGAATCAAAACACGAATCATTTGAAGCATTCAAAAAAGAATTAATTAGATCAGCAATGACCATACAAGGTTCAGGCTGGGTGTATGTTGCCAAAAATGGTAACATCAAAACTACACCAAATCAATCATATAGAACAGACATTCTAATGCCTGTAGATATGTGGGAACATTCATTTTCGGATTATGTGCCTGCAAAAGATGCCAAGAAAAAATATATAGAAGGCATGATGAGAATAATTAATTGGGAGTCAATAAATTTAAGACTACAATCTTAAAAAAAGGAGACTAATATGATCAATCAAGTACAAAAATGGATTAATGCCAGAATCAAAGAAAGAACAACACTAGATGGTGCTCTTTTAATTGCGGCAGGAATTTCATTCTTAATATTCAAACCTATTGCTTCGATTGTTGCTTATGCGGCAATTGTGTATGGTGGTTGGACTATTTGGAAATCAGAATAATCACAATTTACTGATAGGAATATCGCTGGATGCATTCATGCCCAAAACCTGTCTTTGTTTTACACCTTGTTGTTGAGCAAAACGTTTTGGGTCGCATTCAGAACACACGTGTTTATAAAAAGTAGATAGACGCTTTTTTTCAACTTTGCCTTTGGCTCTTTTAAATTCTTTCTCACACGCATCACATTTGAAGACATGAAACGTTTTAGTGCGTTTGCATTGGTGTTTCACACCTAGTTTGCTCACACGTTCTGTCTTTGATTCTACTGTTTTTTCACCTAAATACATATAGGTATTTACATTAGCATTTATAAAATTTCCATAAATACAACAAACGACAACATTACATTATGGCTATTTTAACACTGACGAGCACTGCACAAACACAGATTAAAGCATTGTGCGAAAAAAACAGCAAGTATGCTGTAAGATTGGGTATTAAAGGCGGTGGATGTGCTGGTTTTTCCTATGATTGGAGTTTTGCTGATCAATCTCAAATTGAATCAGGAGACGAACTGATCGAAGTAGATGGTGGAAAATTAGTGGTAGATACCAGTAGTGTGATGTTCTTGTTTGGAACTGAAATTGATTACGTCGACGAAGTATTTGGTTCACAGTTTCAAATCAACAATCCAAACACCAAGAGTGCTTGTGGTTGTGGAGAAAGTATTCAATTTGATATGGATAGGGTAAATGGCTAAACAGTTTATTAATATTGGTATAGAAGGGAACGATGGTACAGGTGATAGTATCAGAGATGCGTTCAATAAATCCAATGAAAATTTTACAGAATTATATGCTGTATTTGGACAAGGTGGACAGATAGGTTTCACTTCATTAAGTGATACACCTGATACATTAGGTGCAGATAAAATTCCTGTAACCAATTCAGCAGGAACTGCCATCACAATGAAAGGAATTGCTGGAACAGGTATTTCAGTAGATTTCACAGATCCTAACAATCTTTTATTAACAGTTGATTCTATCAATTTATCAACTGACACAACACCCGACTTGGGTGGTCCATTAAATGCCAACACATATGCTATCGGTAACGTAGGCATTAATCAAACAGTGGTAGATGATTTCAACAGTGCCCATGGCACAAACATCACTCAAGATGATTTAGTTATTGATAAAGGATATGCTGACAGAAGATATTTAAGAAGTTCAGGTGTCGGTGGTGTTGCTGGTGAAGTTAGAGTTCGTACAGAACCTTCTGATGCAACAGAATACACAAAAACAATTTCAGCATATGTAAGTGGAAATTTAAATATTCCATCACACGGATTCTCAACAACATCGAATGGCTTACCGTTTGTTTATAATTCTACAGGAACAGATGCCAACAATGTTACAAGTGGACAAAATTATTATATTAGATATGTTGATGCAAACACAATTTCTTTGCACACATCATCAGCAGAAGCAACCAACGACAATGATGCAACAAGAATCACAATCACAGTGTCAGGTGGAACCGGTGTTCAAACAGTAACTGACGGAGCATACAACAGTTCACTTTCAGGAAATTATCTTTCAACAGAAGCAATACAGAGAACATCAGCAGTAAGACGTCAAGGTGACACCATGACAGGATCTCTTTTCCTAAATGATCATCCAGGAGATTTAGCAGGAACAGGAACTCCAAATGGTGCTGACGATTTACAAGCGGCTTCTAAATTTTATGTTGACACAACATCATATGCTTCTACAACAAATTTATTTGTGAGTCAAGATGGTGATGACACTATGTCAGGAGTACCTGCTGACAAATATGGTAGATCATTAGCATATGCTTATAAAACTATTTCCAAAGCGGCTCAAAGAGCAGAACAAATTATTGACACGGCTCCATTTGAAACAGGACCATACACTCAGGTAATAACCTACAACAATGGTGCTAGTAATTCAGCAGTTGTCACAGCAGGAATAACAACGCCATCAGGACAAACACAATTAGAATCTTTAATGGCATCCAACAGACAGTTTATTATTAAAGAAACTATTGCTTACATAAATGCCACGTATCCAAATTTTTCATATGATACAACATTGTGTGAAAGAGATTTAGGATTAATTGCTGATGCTGTGGTGCTTGACGTTACAAGTGGTTTAACAGCAAATCAACAATCTATCCAAGCAGGAAAAAGATATTACAACAGCAACAGTGGACTAAAAGCAATCAATCAACAAGCAACTGAAACATTAGCATCAATCACATTTGCTCAAAATTTAGTGGTTAATTTTGTATTGACCAACACAGCACCTGGTACTTTGTATCAGACTGATGTTGCACAAACAATTGATCTAACTAAAGTGGTTCCTCAATCAGGTAAAGATTCTGCCAATGCAAAATTTATCATTATAAAAGGAATAATACAAGATTACAATTACATAGTGACACAGGTGGATGGAAGCACATACACCATAACAATTTCAAATGGTAATACAGGATTTGTAGATCAAAATCAACCAAACAACAAAGACTTGGTTCCAGGAAAAATTATCGTAGGTAAAACTTCAGGAGCAAAAGGAGAAATAGTTTCAATCACAGCAGGTGGAACCAATGACACTGTGCAGATATTTTTAAGAGAGCCAATTAATTTCACCGTTGGTGAAGAAATGGAATTTGGTAACAAAGTTAAAAACAAACAGATCACAATCAGAGTAGAATCAGGAATTTATGATGAACATTTACCAATTAAGATTCCAGCAAACGTTTCAATAAAAGGAGACGAATTTAGAAGAACTATAATCAGACCATTGGATGGTATTTCACAATCTCCATGGGCCAATGTTTATTTCTTTAGAAACACAACTTTTGACAGTTTAACAATTGGCACACAAGAATACGGATATCATTATGCAGACGATGTAACAAAACCAATCAACACAACAGTTCCAAGCAATGACCCTGCATACAACACAGCCATAAACAATAGTGAAATGGATGTGTTCTTAATGAACGATGCTTCTGTTGTTAGAAATATTACTTTCCAAGCACATGGTGGTTTTGCTGAAGTTCTAGATCCAAATGGTCAAGTGCTTACAAAATCTCCATACACACAAACAGGATCTTCTTTTTCACAGAGTGCAAACACTAAAAAATTCAGAGGTGGTATGTATGTTGATGGTTACGCAGGTAACGTACAAACAGCAGTCACAGGAGTTACCAATGCATTCAACCTTCAAGTTTCATCGGCGGCTGGCACTGGATTATTTTTACGTAAACCACAAACACCTTGTCCATTCTACATACTGGGAGCAAGATATCAAGTTGCGGCAATCACAGATTACGATCAAAGTGCTGGAACAGCCACATTGTTATTAGCACCTGGTTCTAATGCAGGCAACGGTTGGGACGGAACTTATGCAACACCTTACAACATAATAATTCAAACAGCAGGTAATAGATCATTACTTGCCAATGACTTTGTACAGATAAATGATTTAGCATATGGACTTGTTGCTACCAATGGTGGCTTATCAGAACAGGTATCCACTTTCACATACTACACTCACATTGCCATGTATGCAAACAACGGTGGACAAATTCGTGCATTGAATTGTTCTTCTGCACACGGTGATTACGGATTAGTTGCTGAAGGTTCTAATCCTAATGAAAAAATTGACGCCATCACATTGGCAAACAACATGACTCAACAAGCAATGGTGTTTGATGATGGATCTACAGATTATGATCAACCACTTTTAGGCACAGCAGTTTATGTGTATGATGTGGATTACATTCCGTATCAACAATCAGAGATAGAAATTGATCATGGTGGATCAATAGGTATTGTGAGATATGAAGTTACAAATATTGAAACAACCACAGCACCTTCACAACCAGCCACAAGAGATGGCACAGTTTACAAAATTAATTTGGGAACAGGTGGTTCAAATTTAACTTCAACAACAGGACTTAAAGCACCTCTTGTTGATGGAATGACAGTGATCATAAGATCCAGCAGAACATTTAGATTTAATGATTTAGAAGACGTTTCACCTACAAGACCTTCCACAGCAATTGTGTTTGATGAATACACTGCGGCTGTTTACAGAAGTGTATCTTTCCAAAGCAATGACCCAGTTGGAATTCCTTTACCATCGGGTGCGGCAATTATAGGAATTGATGCACCATACGACACTGTAAAAATGAATGTAAACATGGATGAAGTCGTCAACAACACATATGCAGGATCAGGTACCACAATGGGTGACACTGCTGGTGATGTTGTGATTGCTATCGACTTAGTAACACAACAATCAGACATTGATAGAATTAATGCTGGTGACATGATATTTGGTTGGGATGGAAAAGTTCACAGAGTTACAGGTTACACAGACAGAGTCACATATGCCACAATCACAATTCAAGATGTGAGTGACATCAATGCCACTCCAATAGGAACAGGTCTACACAGTTCTATGTACAGAGCAGGTGCGTCTGTAAATTTAAGAGCAAACCTGGCGGCATTGGAAACAGGAACTTTGACTGTGTCCATTTCAACTTGTAGAGCCACTGGACACGATTTCTTAGATATTGGAACAGGTGGGTTCAACACAACAAACTATCCTAATGTGGTATTTGGTGATCCACAAGCACCAGTACAAGCACAAGAAGTTGATGAACGTGGAAAAGGAAGAGTGTTTTATGTTTCAACTGACCAAGACGGATTCTTTAGAGTAGGTAAATTTTTCACAGTTGACCAAGGTACAGGAAGTGTAACATTCTCGGCATCAATTGCATTGAGTAATTTGGATGGTATTGGATTTAAACGTGGTGTTGTTGTTGCAGAATTTTCATCTGACACAGCAATGACTGACAATGCTTCTGACACAGTGCCAACTGAATCTGCTGTTAGAGGATACACAAACAGAAGATTGCATTTTGATCAACAAGGTCAATTGGTAACCAATCCAATTGGTCCAGGTGTTGTGGCAAGAGATGGTTCTACTCCATTCACAGACAACATTGGTGCAGGTGGATATAAAATTACAAATTTACAAGATCCTAGTCAGGATCAAGATGCGGCAACAAAATCATATGTTGACCAAGTCAACTACGACACAGATGAATTAATAGACAATAGAGATGTAAACATTTCAACTCCAATATCATCAGGACAAATGTTGGTATTCAATGGAGCAAAAAGAATTTACACATCACCAGCAGACGGTGGACAATTTGCAGGAGGGAACACAATCACTGGAAGCAATTCAGGGGCAACAGCGGTTATCTATGATTTAATTCAAGAAACAGTTCCAGGATATGGATTGGCCACAAGAATCTCATACAATCAAACTTCTGTTGCAGATTTCAATCTTAATGATTTAATAGATAATGGTGCAGGTGTTACAGCCAATGTAATTGATAGAGGCATTGATGAAATAGGTAATGGAATTTTAGATGCTGGCTCTGACATAACTGTTACTGCTTCAAGAACGAATTCACAAACAACAATCAACTATCAAATTAACGCAGGAACAATTATAAATGCAGATGTATCGGCAACTGCCGCAATCAGTCAAAGTAAATTGGCAATGCAGGCGGCAACCACAAGAGCCAATGACACAGGAATTACACAGGCAGATTTAGGATTAGTAAGTTTTGATTCAGGAGACTTCACAGTAACAAATGGTTGGGTAACACTGAAAAGTGCCTCAGTTGATTTTGCTGATTTACCTGAATTAGATAACGCATTCGCATTTGGTAGATCCACAGCAGGAACAGGTGCACCAGAGGCAGTTTCATTTTCAACAATAGTTGGAACAGGTGGTGGACTAGAAGATGGAGATTTTGTTAGTGAAATAGGAGCGGCGGCTGATCCAGGCAATGCACTGATTAAAACAGGTGTCAACACTTATGCATACACCAATGTTTCTAGCACAGGTGAAGCAAACAGTATCACAAAAACTGATGCCGCAGGACAATTAGATGTCAGTTCATTGGCAATAGACGGCAATTTAGTTTTTGATATTGACAGTTCAACTTTAGAAGTTACAACTCCAGGTGGAGTCACAGTTTACACAGCAATTGGATCTGCATCAGCAAACACAGTACAGACTTTCACAGGAAACGAATTTGGATTTGGTGGAGCAAGTGCGGCAACATCACCAAGCAACAACAATGGAGCAAATCAAAACACAGATCCTGCGTTGGCTTCAACTTATATCTACACAAAATTTATTGAATCACAAGGTAAAGGTGCTAACTTTACAGGACTAGCATTAGGAAATGATAATCCATACATTGTGGGACTAGACGAATCTTCAGAAGGTCAAGTGGCTTTTGTGGCAGATGGTGTGGTTCCAGTAATTGCAACACCACAAGGTTTAATACCTGGTGATGACAACATGGATATTGGTTCATCATCCGGCAAACGATACAAAACTGTGTATGCAGAAACATTTGATGGTATTGCCACTAAGGCTCAATATGCTGACTTGGCTGAGAATTATCTTGCAGACAACACTTATGATGTTGGTACAGTTTTAATATTTGGTGGAGATGCAGAAGTTTCCACAACAACATTGAAAAACGACACAAGAGTTGCTGGAGTTGTTTCAGACAAACCGGCATACTTGATGAACAGTAAATTACACGGCGATCATGTGACAGCAGTTGCATTAACTGGAAGAACCACTGTGAAGGTCATAGGCATAATAGAAAAAGGTGACCTTTTGGTTAGTTCAACAACACCAGGTTATGCAAGAAGAAACAATGATGCATCAACAGGAACAGTGATCGGTAAAGCACTGCAAAGAAAAGTGACTGCAGGTGCAGGCATAATTGAAGCAGTGGTAGGGAGAGTATAATGGCTATTCAAACAATAAACATTGGAACAAGTGCAAACAAAGGTGATGGTGATCCTTTAAGAACAGCATTTAAAAAAATCAACGATAACTTTGCAGAACTTGATGTAACCAACACAAGAAGAGATGTAGTAGGCAGTGTGTTTGGAGATGATTCAACACTGCTAGTAGATGCTGTTAACAGTTTAATACCAAGTTCGGTGTTATCTGGTAACTTACCAGCATTAGATGGTTCAGCATTAACAAACTTAACTATTCCGGCACAG
>Ga0209631_10000462_pt1 | contig 55199 bp, 44 predicted proteins | sample COG_08_FD_184752 | JGI IMG/M metagenome (GOLD analysis project Ga0209631, IMG submission 184752) | Pelagic Microbial community sample from North Sea - COGITO 998_met_08 (SPAdes) (version 2) | ecosystem: Environmental > Aquatic > Marine > Neritic zone/Coastal water | place: Helgoland, sampling... | reverse complement strand
CAGACTGGCAGATATTTGCCATCTCCTCTGGGGTAACCCTTTTTATCGGAGGCGCCATGACACTTACGTCTAGGTCCGGAAACCTGCGCTTGTCGGTACGCCAAGCTTTTATAATGACAACTCTCAGCTGGGTCGCGTTGACCCTATTTGCATCTATTCCATTTATTTTTTCTGAATTACAGTTGAGCTTCACTGATGCTTTTTTCGAGGCAATGTCGGGCATCACAACGACCGGATCAACGGTTATTACGGGCCTGAATACGGTTCCACCGGGTATCTTGCTTTGGCGTGCGCTACTGCAGTGGTTGGGTGGAATTGGTATTATTGTCATGGCTATCGCAGTATTTCCCATGTTGCGCGTTGGTGGCATGCAATTATTCCGTATGGAGTCATCTGATCCATCGGAAAAAGCCTTACCCCGCGCAGCTGAAATTGCTAGTACAGTAAGTTTAATTTATTTGGGGCTGACCTTTCTTTGTGCCATTTCTTACTGGCTCGCTGGGATGTCAGGCTTTGATGCTGTTGCACACTCGATGACAACTATTGCAACTGGTGGTTACTCAACAACAGATGGTTCTATCGGTAGCTTTGAGAGCTGGCCCATTGATCTTATAGCCACTGTTGGTATGATCGTTGGAAGCCTTCCGTTTATCCTTTACTTGAAAACACTTCAAGGTAATTACAGAGCCCTTTGGCAGGACTCACAGGTCCAGTGGTTTATTTCAATTGTAGTTATAATAATGCTAGCAGTTGCCTCTAGATTGTGGCTCTCAAGCGAACTTGAACCGATACAAGCGCTCCGCTATGCCGCTTTCAACGTGGTCTCTATAATCACTGGTACCGGCTATGCTACTTCCGATTATTCTCAATGGGGAAGCTTTGCAGTGCCAGTTTTCTTTTTCATAATGTTTATCGGTGGTTGTGCAGGATCAACTACCTGTGGCATCAAAATTTTCCGCTTTCAGGTCCTTTACGCAGCGGCACGGGCCCAACTGCACCAGTTGCTGCAACCTCACGGTGTTTTTATGCCATATTATAATCGGCGCCCTATTTCTGACGAGGTAATAGTTTCCGTACTAAGTTTTTTCTTCGTCTTCGGTGTCTGCTTTGCCCTACTGGCTATTGGCCTCGGTATGTTAGGGTTGGATTATCTGACAGCAATTTCAAGCGCTGCGACAGCCATATCTAATGTTGGTCCAGCACTAGGGCCAATTGTGGGTCCGGCTGGAAATTTTCAGTCTATTCCTGACGCAGCCAAGTGGCTGATGGCCGGGGGCATGCTTCTGGGAAGGTTGGAGCTGTTCACTGTTATTATACTGTTCAGTCGCTCATTTTGGCGCGGTTAATTTGACCATTCGGATAGATATTTTAAGAAATTTTTTTCTAATTCAGCATTTATGTCCATGATCAATTTTTCTGTCAGAATAAACCAGGCCTGCTCACGTTGATTAATGCTTGAATCTTCAGGAACCGTCACAGAACGAGTAGCACGTGCTTTTGCAAACCCTTTGCTATTACCACTATCATCAAAAATTTCTAGCTTTGCTTCGAGAACGGCATCATATCGCTCAGATTGATCATTGGTAAATACCCCTATGATCCCTTTTTTTTTGTCTAACCTAGTTTCCGTGACTGAAGCCTCGATGATGGTAAAACGTGCGAAATTGTTTGTACCGTTAGCATTAAGACGATCTTTGGCCCAACTGCTTAGGGCACCCGCAGGCGGTATATGGAAAAGATGGTCGACGTTAGGAGAACTCATTGGCTGATTGTAAGAATTAACGATTTCTAATTTGGCAACATTCAAGCTTAGCAACTTTAGGTGCTGGAAAGTTAGTTCAGGAAAAACCTGAGTAGTTGAATTAATTTGACAGCTTGCCAAATAAAAAATCACGAATACACAAGGAAATAACCTAATTATTAGAAGAAACCGCTTAATCATAGTCGTTGCCTTGTTTATCTATAGAATTAGATGAATTTTGACAAAACGTTATAAGGTCTTAGAAATTTCTCTCCGAAGAAGCAAGGCGGTTGTTGTATTTTTTTCTATTCTCCAAAATAGCATTATTAACTTTACTATCAATTAACGAAGTGAAATTTACGCTACAAAATAAACATAATTGAAGTTTGCACATCACCGAATAAAAAAGTAATTCATACTATTACCATGGAGTGCCAATGACATTTGCCAACGGGTCTGCTTGCCTGAGATTTAGTGATACTTTATAAGAGTTATTTCAAGAATCTAGTCTGGAGTTGTTAATTTTTTGTTCTGTAAATACAGTTGGCATTCGTACAAAAGTGGACTGCTCTTTTTAGCGCTACTTTTAATGCTGTTCCTATCTTCTAATAGTGCACTTGGTGAAGACGCGCCTCAATTGGTCTTGCCTAAAATTTTGAATTATCAAGATGTTGGACGTTATCAACGTATTTTTGAACTTCAGGAAGATGGTCATTGGAATAAAGCCAACAAATTGATCAAAGGACTAGATGAACCAATTTTGATGGGTCATGTTCTAGCCCAACGTTATTTGCATCCAACTAAATACCGATCCAAATACAAAGAACTTAAGGAATGGATGGCTCATTACAATGATCATCCAGACGCCAATCGCCTTTACAAATTGGCGCTAAGGCGAAAACCTTCAAATTGGCGTGCGCCTCAGTTTCCCGCTAAAGTTTTTAGGCATGCTAATATCAAGCCTCCAAAAAAAACTTTAACGAAAGGAAAAAATCTTTCGCGGTCTCAAAACCGCAAGGTACGAGACTACAAACGTCAAATTAAGAGTTACCTGCGTAAAGGCTGGACTAAATCAGTCAAAAGGCTAATTGACACGAAGGAAGTTAAACGTCTGTTTTCTGATTTTGACATTGACCAGGCTAAGGCTCGTCTTGCTTTAGGGTATTTTTTAGCTGGCCGTGACGAGTGGGCTACTATGTGGGCAAGCGAAGCGGCCGAGCGCTCCGGGCGTTTTTTACCAGAAGCGAATTGGACTGCCGGTCTTGCTTCATGGCGTTTAGGAAATCTATCCAAGTCTGCCTATTTTTTTAACGCAGCTGCTATCACTCAAGGCATGTCCGACTGGATGAAATCTGCATCTGCATTTTGGGCAGCGCGGGCTTATCTGGTTAGTGGTAAACCTGAAAAGGTTAACCCCATGCTGGGTCTGGCAGCGGCCTATCCGCGGACTTTCTACGGCCTACTAGCCCGGAAGATGCTTGATTTGCCAACTACATTTTCGTGGTCTCCACCCGCGCTGGAGCAACTGGAGCTTGACGCTTTAATGACAGCGCCAGCAGCTCGTCGCGCCATTGCCTTGTTGCAAGTTGGAGAAATCCATCGTGCCGAACGTGATCTGCGTAGTTTTGCTGCTCGCTCAAGTTCAAATGTCAGCAGGGGAATTTTGGCTTTGGCAGCACGTGCCAATCTGGCGTCCTTGGCGGTTCGTCTAAACTATATCCTTTACCCAAAAGGCGGGGGCTTTGATGGCGCTGCTTATCCACTACCAACATGGAAGCCTAAGGGGGGGTACAGCGTCGATAAAGCATTAGTTTTCGCATTAATCCGTCAAGAGTCAGCCTTTAATCCTAAGGCAAAAAGTTGGGCTGGGGCACGTGGCTTGATGCAATTAATGCCCCGCACAGCAGGCTTTGTTGCGGGTGACTGGAAATTTCACCGTACCACTTCAACTTTACGTACACTTTACAAGCCGGAAATAAACATGATGCTAGGCCAACAATATATTAAGATACTGCTACAAAACAAAAAAATAAACGGTGATCTTTTCTTGATGGCCGCGGCCTGGAATGGTGGACCAGGTAACCTAAATAAATGGCGCAGCAATACCAACCATATGGATGATCCACTATTTTTTATTGAAAGCATTCCATCTCGGGAGACGCGTATTTTTATTGAAAAAGTACTAGCCAATCTTTGGGTTTATAGGGTCCGTCTAGGGCAACCAACGCCGTCCCTAGACGCTATTGCCGCTGGTCATTGGCCCGTATATAAAGCCTTTGATAACACACCTGCCCTACTTGCTGGAAATAGCTCTTATGTTGAAAACTGACGGAGTACGGGATTTTCTTGCTGTTAATATTGCAGTCTTGACAGTTTCGGATTCTAGAACTTTGGCGGATGACAAGTCAGGCGTTGTTCTTGTCAATCGAATTGATAAGGCTGGCCATAAGGTTGTCGCACGCGAAATTGTGACTGACGAAATCGGACGTATCGTTGAAAAGTTAAATAGCTGGATTGCTAATGAATCTATTGACGTGGTGATCGCAACTGGTGGCACGGGAGTAACTGGTCGTGATGTCACCCCAGAAGCTTTTTCTCAGGTTTACGAGAAAGAAGTTCCCGGCTTTGGCGAATTGTTTCGCTGGATCAGTTATAAAAAAATTGCCACGTCTACAATCCAGTCACGCGCAACTGCAGGAGTTGCGGGCGGCACTTACCTGTTTTCTCTGCCGGGCTCACCCGGGGCCTGCAAGGATGCCTGGGATGAAATTCTTGTGCATCAACTTGATTTCCGCCATAAGCCCTGTAATTTTGTTGAGCTAATGCCACGCCTCAAAGAGCACCTATGAGGTGTTTGTGGTAAGATTTGACATCATCAACATCTTCCAGAGTTTCGAGCAAGGCTACTTTCAACTTTTTTTGGCGCACTTTGATCAGAGAGTCAGTCAGTGAGTTTTTGCTTGACCAGCGCACCTGTTTGAAAAGCTCTGGTACGCAGGGGCTGCGTCTAGCCCCAACCAACCAATAGCCTCCGTCCACTGCGGGGCCAAAAACAACATCGTTGTGTCCAACCGCCTTGAAGGCAGTCTCAATATGATGTGGGCGAATGGCTGGAATATCGGTGCCAATAATAACCACTGGGCCTGGCGGCATATCTGCCATAACGCGACCCATGCGCTCGCCTATATCACCCCCTCCTTGTTTCAGGGCAGTAAAGCTATTGGGCCAGAAGGGCTTACCTCTGGTTGCTTTATCTGGACTGAGGGCAATCCAGCATTTCCAGCGGCTATCATTTCCCAGATGCCTTAGTACTTTGGTTGCAGTGCGACGATAAAACTGAGTTGCCAAAGGCATGCCAATGTCGTGGCCAAGACGTGTTTTAACCAGGCCCATCATCGGTTCTTTGGCAAAGACGACGAGGTGACGTTTTACTTTCATTAGTATATTTTTGCAATCAATTGAGGTTGAACCCCAAGAAAATATAGGGCTAGGCATAATAAATTTCTTAAGGGCCTCAGGATGTATCCATCACGATGGTATTTATAGGATGAAGTTATGGCGTGGGACTTGAAAATGTGAAGCCGGCTACGTCCAATTCTGCGTACGATCTCAACGTCCTCCATGATGGCGATGGGGGCATAACCACGGAGATCACGGTAAAACATCTTACTCATAAGCAAACCCTGATCTCCATAAGGTAGGGCTAGCGTTCGGGTGCGCCAGTTGACAATGGCTTTAAGGAGACTGGCTGCTGGAGTATTATTATCCAGCTTGTAGCTGAAAACCCCAGCGCGGCAAAGTCCTATGTTCTTAATAATGAATTGTTCAACTTCCTGAAACCAGCCAGCTTCAAGTTCGGTATCAGCGTGGAGAAACAAAAGCCATGCTCCCGTGGCTTGCGTGCCTCCGGCTGCAAGTTGTTTGCCGCGTCCACGTTCGCATTTGATGACTTGGACTCCACATTGACGCGCTTCATCAACGGTTGCATCTTCAGAGCCACCATCAACAACGATAATATCATAAGGAAGTGTGATTACCGATTTTTTGAGGGCGTCAATGGTCCCTTTGATATTGCCTCCTTCATTAAGGGCAGGGATGACAATACTTAAAGTTGGATGATCTTTGCTCAACATTCCTTATGCATACCATATCCAGGCTAATGAATAACTATCTATGTCACCCACCGCTAGAGGCACATATACAGATGGTGGTACTGAGGGGTTTAGGGTAATTTGTCGCCGTGTTAAATTTTAACTTTGAATACAAATACATTGAGCAAGGCCTCAATCCTGTTGTCGGTGTCGATGAGGCCGGGCGTGGTCCGTGGGCCGGGCCGGTGGTGGCTGGAGCTGTCATTATTGATGCTGAGACCATGCCTGAGAGACTTAGTCTAGACTTGGATGATTCAAAAAAACTAACATCCCAAAAGCGTGAAGAGCTATTTCAGCTGTTGCTTAACTGCGCTAAAATAGGAATAGGGATATCCAGCGTGGTTGAAATTGACGCTCTTAATATTCTTCAGGCCACCATGCTGGCTATGAGGCGCGCCGTTGAGGATTTGGGCTTGTCACCAGGCATGGTACTGGTCGATGGTAATATTCTACCCAACTGGTCATATCCCTCCCAGGCCATCATCAAGGGTGATGGACGGTCCCTGTCCATTGCAGCTGCTTCTATTGTCGCTAAGGTCAGCCGCGACCAATTCATGTCTGACTTGGCGAAAGACTACCCCCAATATGGTTGGGAGCGGAATGCTGGTTATGGCACCAAAGAACACCAACACGGCTTGGTTGAATTTGGCGTCTGTAAGCATCATCGACGAAGTTTCAAACCCATTAAAAATATTCTTGGTATCTAGATATTGAGTCCGGCAATATCTTAATGTCTATATATAGGATTAAAAACCTTATCTAAAGCGCTGAATTCATTTATTTCTTGACCGCGATTCACCTGTGAATCAGACTGCGCTAATTATTTTGGAAGGGACATACGGCGCTTAATAAAGTTGTGTGATAAAGACAATGACAATGAAGATTTCCTCTGAGGAGGGCTTAATACTTCAAGGAAATTGCGTTGATTTAATGAACGACTTGCCCGAGGCATCCGTCGACCTGATCTTCGCCGATCCCCCGTATAACCTGCAGTTGGAAGGGGACTTGATGCGTCCTAATAGCTCAAGGGTTGATGGGGTTGAGAATAACTGGGACAAATTTGACAGTTTTCAGGCATATGATGAGTATACACGAGACTGGCTAACTGCCGCTCGCCGGGTTCTTAAGCCTAATGGTGCCCTTTGGGTCATCGGCAGTTATCATAACATTTTTAGAGTTGGAGCTATTCTTCAGGATTTGGGCTACTGGATGCTCAATGATGTAGTCTGGCGCAAGAGCAATCCAATGCCTAATTTTCGTGGACGCCGGTTTACAAATGCTCATGAAACCCTGATTTGGTGTGCTAAATCAAAAGTGTCTAAATATTTGTTTAATTACGAGGCCATGAAAAACCTTAACGAAGATTTGCAAATGCGTTCCGATTGGGAATTGCCTATTTGTACCGGCCGCGAGCGTCTAAAAAAGAATGGACTGAAGGCGCATCCAACACAAAAGCCTGAAACTCTTCTTTATCGGGTCATCCTGTCTTCTTCCGAAGTTGGTGATACGGTCCTTGACCCTTTCTTTGGCACCGGAACGACGGGTGCGGTTGCCAAGAAAATGGGCCGTAAGTTCATTGGCCTTGAGCGTGAGGAAGAATATATACATATCGCTCGCGAGCGCATCAAGAAGGTGCGAAAAATGTCCGAAGAAGAAAAAAATCTCTACTCCACCCCACCCAAGCGTAGCCTGCCACGTATTCCTTTTGGGCGTTTAATAGAACATGGCTTGTTGACCCCAGGAACCGTATTATTCGATAATCGCAGACGACATTCTGCCAAAGTGCGCGCTGATGGATCACTGATTGCGGCTGACTTTCGTGGCTCTATCCATCAGGTTGGTGCGCACGTTCAAAAGGCACCGGCTTGTAACGGCTGGCAGTTCTGGAATGTTGAAAAAGGTGGAGAGTTGGTATCCATCGATACTTATCGACAAAAATTACGTGCTGAGTTGCATTAAGATTTTAATCAAATAGGCTAATAATCATGAGTAAATGGGACGTACGCTTTTTGCGCTTGGCATTGGAAGTTTCGACTTGGTCAAAGGATCGCTCGACTCAGGTTGGCGCGGTAATAGTTGGTGCCGACCGCTCTCCTGGTCCTTATGGCTATAATGGGTTTCCGCGTTTTATCGACGATGAAAGGGAAGAACGCCACACTCGGCCAACCAAGTACGACTGGACTGAGCATGCTGAGCGTAACGCTATCTATAATGCTGCACGCATGGGGGTGGCGCTAAAGGGTAGCACTATTTACGTGACTCATGTTCCGTGTGCAGATTGCGCGCGTGCTATCATTCAGGTTGGTATCACACGCGTGGTAACGGATGCATCTTGCATGGATGGGGGCTTTTCAGAACGCTGGTCAGAGGCGGCTGAAACCACCCGGGAAATGCTCGCCGAAGCAAATATTCCTATTGATCTAGTCTCAGTAAAATAAGAGTAGTAAAAATTCTGTCGCAATTTGCGCCAATGGTGTCAATTTAGACGGTTCTCGCCCGGTGTCCACAGTACGTCATGCTTTCCACCCTCATTTAGCAAACGCGCCAACTGGAAAAGATGGTCTGATAGTCGATTGATATAGCTTAGAGCCTGCGGATTGATATTCTCTCTTTGAGAGAGCTCAGAAATTAGCCGTTCTGCACGGCGCGTTACTGTACGTGATAGGTGAAGGTGTGCTGAAGCAGGTGAACCGCCGGGCAAAATAAATGAGGTCAAGTCGTCCAGCTTTTCATTCATAGAGTCAATTTCGATTTCCAGACGGTTAACTTGAGCCGAAACGATCCGCATAACCTTTTTTGCATTATTACCCTCGTCGGGGCGGCACAGGTCAGCTCCAAGGTCGAATAAATCATTCTGGATTCGGGACAGCATTTGATCCGAGTCGCCTTGGGTATGAAGTCGGGCCAGGCCGATTGTTGCGTTTGCTTCGTCTACTGTGCCATAGGCGGCGACCCTCAAGTCATGCTTTGGTGTTCGGCTACCATCTCCGAGGGATGTTTCACCTTTATCGCCACCACGGGTATAAATTTTTGTTAGTTTGACCATTCAGTTTTCCTTGCTAACGCCATTACGATACTAATCAAAACACTACCAATGGTGTAATTATGGATAGTAGTGAACCAAGAGATATTATAACGCTGTACAAGTTTTTTGGGAAGGCTGAGATTATTAAAACCTATAAGCTTAAAGTAGGCTATACTTTTGCAGAGCAAGGTCAGGCCATTAAAGTTACAGTCAAAATCTTACTACATGCCGGAGACTTTTAGTCAAAAACAATTTGGCAACAAAGGTTCTCTTTGGTTTTACTGAGCAAAAATATCATTTGATATCTACGCATACTTGCTCGTTTGTTAAGTGTCTGAAAACGGGAGAACTTCTACTTATGGGTTTGGATTTAGATTTAGCTCAAAAAGCTGGCAAATTGGCCATGTAATAGTTGGTTAGCATTTTTTAAACCAATTTGTGTTTCTATAATCCAATATGATCGCTAACTATCGTTTATAACTACATTAATAAGTGTATCCATTTGATGTTTATAAAAAATATACGTTTTGTTTTCGCTTTTTGTTTTGGACTTAGTTCGCTTCTAGCGATTTCTGGCTCTCAAGGAAAGGAAAGCGCGCAACACTCCCAAGTTTGGATGGCTGTTAACCATCAATCTTATCAGGAACGAACTGGTAGTGTTTCCAATATTACATTATTTTATCAATATTACTTAAGCGAAGCTAAACAATTTTTGAAATCCGAAATCAGGATTCTGGAAGAATTATCGATTGGCACTACTCATACTACGCCGCAAGTTATTATAGACCTGCCGCCAATTACTCCTAAAATTTCCAAGATAAAGCAGCCTCAGTCAAGCGAACTAATCAAGCCGATTGTCCCCACTGATAGAGTAATCCCAGTACCTAAAACAACTCCAATGTTACTTGGTAGGCTATGATGCTTTTCATATAAACTTGATATGGAGGAATATTTTTTGGTGTTCAACGTTCGCCAAAACCTCCACCACCGGGCGTTTTAATGACCAATACATCACCCGGCGTCACATCAATCTGCTCCGTTTCAGCAAGTTGAATTTTACTGCCATCAATTCGTTCAAGTAAATTTTTGCCACAAGCCCCGTTTTCTCCGCCGACTAGACCGTAGGGCGCAATATGGCGATGACCGGATACAATCCCTGCTGACATGGCTTTGAGAAAACGCAAACGCCTAATTACGCCATCGCCACCTGAATGCTTGCCTTTGCCGCCACTTCCATGACGAATAGCGAAGTTTTCTAGCAATACAGGAAAACGCCACTCAAGTACCTCAGGGTCAGTTAAGCGGGAATTGGTCATGTGGCTGTGAACACCGTCAGCACCATCAAAATCTGGTCCAGCCCCGGTTCCGCCACAAATGGTTTCATAATACTGGTATATTTCGTTACCGAAGGTCACATTGTTCATCGTGCCTTGCGAAGCAGCCATGATATTGAGTGCCCCATAAAGAGTGTCAACAACTGCTTGTGACGTCTCCACGTTACCAGCGACAACAGCAGCGGGGAATTTGGGGTTCAACATACAGCCTTCAGGGATGATTATATCAATTGGTTTCAGGCAACCTTCATTCAAGGGGATGTCGTCATCGACCAGTGTGCGAAAGACGTACAGAATAGCTGACCGGGTAATTGCCGACGGGGCGTTGAAGTTGTTCTTTTGCTGTGGGGATGTTCCACCGAAATCAACGCGTGCTTGGCGTGCTTTTTTGTCAATAGAAATGGATACTTTGATTTTGGCCCCGCTATCCATTTCATAGCTAAAAGAGCCGTCTTTAAGGGTGCTTATAACTCGACGAATGGATTCTTCTGCATTGTCCTGAATATGGCCCATATAGGCTTGAATAACTTCGAGGCCATAGTGCCCAACGATGCGGTGTAGTTCGCTCACCCCTTTTTCGTTGGCTGCAACCTGAGCCATTAAATCGGCTATATTCTGATCGGGATCGCGTGCTGGGTAAGGTCCTGAAGCCAGAAGACCACGCATTTCTTTTTCTCGAAATCGTCCCTTTTCGACCATCAGAAAGCTATCAATGAGAACACCCTCTTCTTCTATGCTGGTGCTATTTGGTGGCATGGAACCCGGGGTTATACCTCCAATATCTGCATGGTGTCCGCGTGAAGCTACAAAGAACAACGGATCCTTACTGGCTTTACCAAAGACTGGAGTGACCAGGGTGATATCGGGCAGATGAGTGCCGCCGTTATAGGGGGCGTTGAGAACACTAACGTCTCCAGGACTCACATTTGCGCCACGTTCCTTAATAACTGTTTGCACGCTTTCTCCCATTGAACCCAAATGAACAGGTATATGTGGCGCATTTGCGACTAGACCGCCTTGCTTATCAAAGATGGCACATGAAAAATCCAGACGTTCCTTGATGTTAACTGAATATGCAGTGTTAGCCAGCACTGTACCCATCTGCTCTGCGATAGACATAAATAGGTTATTGAAGATTTCGAGCATAACTGGATCAGCACCTCCCTCATCCACAAGACCAGTGCCTATGGCAGGAGCCGTTTGACGTGCACATCTGCGGCTCAAGATCAACTGTTTCTCAGACCCAGTCTTGGCCTTCCAATCTGGCTCTACAATGGTTGTCCCAGTTTTCTCAATAATGATTGCAGGGCCTTGTATGATATTTCCAGGAACCAGAGTTTCGCGCTGGTAAACGGGAGCTTGGTATAATTTTCCTCCGCTGAAAAACTCAGTAACCTCCAGTTGTGCAGGCAGGGTTTTATTGAGTGTATCTTTTCGCTGTTGTTTGGGTGTTGTTTGGTCCCCCCCTAAGGCTTCAATGGAGAGGGTTTCAATAACAAGGCGACGTCCAGCCATAACAAAGCCAAAGCGTTTCTTGTGCGACGCCTCAAAGGCTTTTATCATTTTTATTTCATTATCATATTCAACACTAATAGCGGTATCGGTTCCAGCGTAGCGAATGTAGATTTTGCAAATTATGAAAATAGTAGTTTTATCTATCCCCTGACTTTCAATATCTTTTGAGGTTTCGTGCTTCAACTTTCTAATAATGGGGGCTAGTGATTTAAGGCCTTTATAGTCAAGGGAGATTTCGCAGGAGTGTTCACGCATGGATCGTATCTTGGCTAGTCCCATGCCATAGGCAGAGAGCACTCCAGCGAGTGGATGAATGAGTACGGTTTTCATACCTAGGGCATCGGCGACAAGACAGGCATGTTGGCCACCAGCACCACCAAAGCTATTCAGAATATATTCTGTGATATCGTAGCCCCGTTGCACAGAAATCTGTTTGATGGCGTTGGCCATGTTTTCAACAGCAATTATTAAGAAACCCTCAGCTACCTGTTCCAAGCTTCGCTTGTTGCCAATGACTTTTTCAATGTCATTGGCCAACTTTCTAAAAGATTTTTTGACAATGTCATAATCTAGGGGCTGGTCAGCATCCTTGCCAAAGATGTGCGGGAAGAATTTTCCCTTGATTTTACCAAGCATCAAATTGCAATCCATAATTGTCAACGGCCCGCCGCGACGGTAACTGGATGGCCCAGGTAAGGCTCCCGCGGAATACGGCCCAACTTGATAGCGCCCATTGTCAAATTGCAAAATAGATCCGCCTCCGGCAGCAACCGTGTGTATGCTCATCATTGGGGTGCGCATACGAATTCCGGCGACTTGGGTCTCAAAGGAACGCTCATAAAAACCGTCATAATGTGATACGTCTGTTGAGGTCCCGCCCATATCAAAGCCAATGACTTTTTTGAAGTAATTTTCGGCTGCAGTGTGTACCATGCCAACAACGCCACCCGCTGGACCTGACAAAATACTGTCTTTGCCTTGAAATAATTTTGCGTCGGTCAACCCGCCGTTGGACTGCATGAACATCAGATGCGTTTCATCAAGCTCAAGTGCAATTCGATCAATATAACGGCGCAGAATTGGCGTCAGGTAGGCGTCTACTACAGTTGTATCGCCGCGTGAAATCAATTTTATCAGGGGAGATACTTTATGGGAAACGGAAATTTGGCTAAAACCTATTTCGCTGGCTATTTGGGCAACAGTTCTTTCGTGCTCGTTAAAGCGGAACGCGTGCATGAAGACAATAGCGACTGACGTTATCAGGCCTTTATCGAAGACTGCTTTTAATTTTTGTCGTACCGTTGCTTCATCCAAGTGCAACAGAACTTCACCGTTGGCGGAAAATCTCTCGTCTATTTCGATAACCTGACTATAAAGCATCTCTGGCAATTGGATATGTTTGTCAAACAGGCGTGGACGGTTTTGATAGCCGATGCGAAGGGCATCTCTGAAGCCTTTTGTCGTTAAAAGTAATGTTGCCTCACCCTTGCGCTCGAGCAGAGCATTGGTAGCAACTGTAGTTCCAATCTTTACTGATTGTATCAGTTTCGATGGGATAGGGTCTGTGCTATTTACACCAAGTAAATTACGTATGCCTTCAAGGACTGCATCTGGATAGTGCTCAGGATTTTCTGATAGTAATTTGTGGAAGACGATTTCACCAACTGGATTGCGTGCTACGATATCTGTAAACGTGCCTCCACAGTCAATCCAAAATTCCCATTTCCCATGATAACTCATTAATAATAAACACTTATTTTATACAAAAATTCCCCCACATATGTCATCTTTTAGTGGGATGCAAAATGAAATTACACCTGTAATCCATTCTTTGACAGTAAGACTGTAGAATTCGCAACTCGTTTTTTTTAAGTCGGCTCTTTATTAGACGCACTGATGCAATAATGGATACTAACTATCTCGGTCATGATAATTTTTTCCACAAATTTAAGAGTTGAATGTAACAGACTATTCACGGGTGTGAACAATCTAATTTTATGAATAAAAAGACCCTTGGTGAACGCCTCATCAAATTTTAACCTCCACTTGGTTCAATTCGACTTAGTCATTCATAAAACCTTTTTCCATCGCTTTGAGTTTGGTTTTAAAGCCAAAGTCTTTGTAGATGGAAAGCAAATCTGTTTTCAGTCGTTTTGAGCTTGGTTGAACTTTTTGAATTAGGTCAAAGAACCGCGAAGCTGGCATCTCACCAAATCCATAATATCCCTTGGGTTTTCCTGTTTCATAAACATCCTCTCGTTCTTGGTTAGTCGCGAACTGATCAAAAGTAAGATCATATTTCTCTTGGGAAAAATTATCTCTCAACCACCAGTGTCCCTCACCGTCTGTGTTCTCGCCTCTCATTGGTTCTAAGATTTCTGTATCCATCAAATACAGCAATACGAAAGTAGCAGGGACACAATGACCAAAGAAAGGGTATTTCCAACGAAAATGATTGTCGGGGTATTTCTTTTTGATCTCTTTAGAAAGGAGATCGTCAGTTAGATTTGATCTGATTAATTTTGATACTTTCTCTAGCTGGTCGGGTGTGTATGGATACCTCTCAAACTCTAACACATCATACTGACCTGCTAATCCTTTCATATTATTATTCTTACGGAAGATACGGTGATTCCCCTCAACAATAGTCATCCACTTACCATGTCGAGATTTAGTCATTAGTCACTCCCATCAGTTATCACAGACGCAAAAAATATTACAGACATCCAAATAAGAATCGGAAGTGGATAAAGGAGTGAAATCTCATAGGTTTCAGGCAGGCCTTCACGTTTTGAATTACCTAAAAACCATTCCCTCCAGCAAAATATTATCCATAATCCCCATATAACGAAAGCTATCGGCCCAATAATCATCTATCAGATACCAGACAAGAGTTTTCTTGCACCAACTTACTCTCCTTTTTTGACACAAACTACCAGCAGAAAGTACTTAGAAACAGCCGACTACTGCGGCTGTAAAATTTCACAATTCATCGCCCCCCCTCTGCTGAAACCGATACACCACAGTTAAAAACTCTATTAGAGTTAGCATTTATGGCTGAGGGTATTTTTAAGGGAAGTGACTGATTTGTCAAAAGACGCGCAAAAGCCATCTGATTCATCAACGGAATTGTAGAAGACATGGCTTAATCCAATTTGAAGTTATTCTTGTAGTCAAGCTTGAGTTTTTTGTCTTGAACATCTTTTTTTAAGAAGCAATTACCAACAACGAGGATATCAAGCTCGGTGCCCATCAGGCACCTGAAGGCATCTTCTGGTGTATTAACAATAGGTTCGCCGCGAACGTTAAAACTGGTGTTAACAACTACGGGACAGCCAGTTTTTTCTTTGAAAGCAGAAATAAGGGCATGATAAAGAGGGTTGGTTTCTTTGTGCACTGTTTGAACCCGAGCTGAATAATCAACATGAGTGACAGCAGGAATTTCGGAGCGAGGAACGTTTAACTTTTCAATGCCAAATAGTGCTTTTTCAAATTCACTCATTTCATATTGTTTGTTTTTATTAACATCTGCCACCATCAACATGTAGGGGCTATCACCTTCTATATCAAACCAATCAGAGGCATCTTCGGATAGAACTGAGGGGGCAAAGGGGCGGAAAGACTCACGATATTTGACCTTCAAATTAAGGGTCTTCTGCATTTTGATAGACCGAGGGTCTGCTATAATAGACCTTCCACCAAGAGCTCTTGGGCCAAACTCCATACGTCCTTGCATCCAGCCAATCGCCTTTTCAGCAGCTAGTGCTTCGGCCGTTGTTGATATGAGAGCCTCTTCATTGAGAACTTCAAAAACAGCCCCTGCTTTCGTTAATCGTAGTTCAATCTCATGTTGTTCAAATTCAGGTCCAAGATAAGACCCTTTCATTAAATCGCTATGACCATTTATCTTGCGGGCTTTGCCCAGATAATGGTGGTAAACTGTCATAGCTGCACCCAATGAGCCTCCTGCATCGCCAGCGGCTGGCTGAACCCAGATATTCTTAAAAGCGCCATCACGCAAAACCCTGCCATTGGCAACACAGTTAAGCGCCACTCCTCCAGCTAAACAAAGATTATCAATTTTATATTCTTTAGCAAGATCTCGTGTTAGGCGGAGGATTATCTCTTCGACCACTGCTTGAACTGAGGCGGCAATGTCCATGTGAATTTGTTCTAGATCATCACCGTCGCGTTTACGTGCTGGCTGACCAAATAATTGAGCAAATTTATTATTCGTCATAGTGAGGCCAGTACAATAATTAAAATAGCTCATATCCAGGCGAAAGGAGCCATCATCTTTTACGTGGATTAATTTATTCATTATTAAGTTTTTAAAACGTGGCTCTCCGTAAGGCGCCAGTCCCATTACTTTGTATTCCCCCGAATTTACTTTAAAGCCCACGTAGTAGGTAAAAGCGGAATAAAGCAAACCCAAACTGTGAGGAAAGTGGATTTCCTTGATCATTTCCAGCTTGTTGCCGCGGCCTATGGCGATTGAAGTTGTCGCCCACTCGCCGACGCCATCCATGGTTAACACCACGGCGTCTTCAAAAGGGGAAGGGTAAAAAGCACTAGCAGCATGGCTTTGATGATGTTCAGCAAAAAGAAGTTTATTTTTCCAGTCAAGATTCGGGGTAAGTTTCTGCAACTCTTGGCGCAGCATTTTTTTTTGAAATAACTTATCTCTCAACCAAATTGGGATGGCGGTTTTAAACGAGTTGAATCCGCTTGGTGTGTAGGCTAAGTAGGTTTGTATCAGGCGTGTGAATTTCAAAAGTGGTTTGTCGTAGAAGACTACGTAGTCAATCTGTTCGATTTTGATGTCAGTTTCATTCAAACAATAAGCAATCGCATTTGAAGGATAAGCCGGATCATGCTTGATCCGTGTAAACCGCTCTTCTTGTGCAGCAGCAACAATTTTTCCATCAACAACCAAGGTTGCCGCACTATCGTGATAAAAAGCAGAAATGCCAAGGATATGCATAAGGTTAAATTTTACTAGAGTTGTTTTTTCATTAATTTGGAGGAAAGCGTAGTAGGATTTCTTTTAATCCAATAACTACTACTTGTCTCGTCGAGTTTAAGCCTTAAAGGATCTTTGATTAGTAGTTTTAATAATAACCCTAGTGGCACAATGATGACAAAATAAAGGCCCAGCATGAAAAATAAATTTAAAAATCTAAACACAAATATTCCAAAGTGATTTTAATATCTGGACAAACAATTACTCATATTAAGTTATTAGTGCAAGCTTAATGAAAGCCATACCCTCATCTAGATTTTGCCAAGTTAGTAATAAACGTTAGGGTCCAAATATCGCGGATAGCGTATGAAAATACGTTGGCAGTGAGCGCCTTTTTAAGCTTTATCGATACGCTCACGAAAAGTTTTGTCGTTAGCTTTGGGACTAGAAAAGGAAGAATGTGCTTTCTAAGCTGAGATAGGTGATGAGGAGCTAAAGGATAAGACAAAAGACTTGACGCATGGAATGGACTTTCTATTGCAAGGTAGTAAAACCATGTAATTATTCTGTCACAACTAGGCTCTAAGAAAAAGCTCTGCGAATGGCAGTCAGAGCCAAAAAAATTTATAGAGACTTGTTTAAATTGTCTGTTGCAGCTTATTTTGTTCAAGGCTATTTAAAACTAAGATTAGGAAAATTAATGAGTGTTTGGGGCAAAGTTATTGGTGGTGTTGCTGGATTAGCACTTGTCGGGCCGCTTGGTGCACTGATTGGTATCTATGCGGGTCATAAAATGGACAAAGCTCGTGAGGGTGAGCCGAATTTCATTGGCTCCAATGATACAGAACAGCAAAATCGTCAAGTGGCTTTTACTATGGCAGTGATTGTTTTAAGCGCCAAGCTGGCTAAGGCAGATGGTGTTGTTAGCCGTGAAGAAGTCGAGGCTTTTAAGCGTGTTTTTCACATACCTCCTGAAGAAATGAATAGCGTGGGTAAGCTATTTGACGCGGCTCGAGAGGACTCTCAGGGCTTTGAGCCTTATGCGGATCAGGTTGCCCAAATGTTTGTTCGTGAGCCAGTGGTCTTGGAAGAACTGCTGGGTGGCTTGTTTCATATAGCCCGTGTTGATGGTGTGATACACCCAGCGGAACTTGATTTTCTAACCAAAGTATCAGTAAGATTTGGTTTATCCAAAAAAGATTTTGAGCGTCTGCGCGCTAGTCACAATACCAAGGAAAAATCCAGTTCTTATGAAATTCTTGGTGTTCAGCCCGATGCCACAGATAGTGAAGTAAAAAAGGCCTATCGTAAGCTAATAGTTGAAAATCATCCTGACAAATTAATGGCGCAGGGACTACCTCAGGAATTCATTGATCTAGCCAATGAGAAAATGGCGGCTATCAATTCTGCATATGGCAAGATTAAGAAGAAACGCGGATTAAAATAAGTGGAATATTGTCCGTCTCCAAATCATAACGAGCGATCGCCGGGAACTGTTATCGATATGTTGGTATTCCATTATACTGGCATGGAAAGTTCCATGGAGGCCCTAAAAAGGCTATGCAATCCTCAAGAAAATGTGAGTGCCCATTATTTGGTGCATAAAGATGGCCGCATCGTGCAAATGGTAGGAGAAGAGCATAGAGCATGGCATGCGGGCGTTGCTTCTTGGCGAGGCTACACAGATGTCAATTCACGCTCTATTGGAATTGAGATGGTCAACTCCGGTCATGAATTCGGACTAAAGCCATTTCCGGAAAAACAAATGGTAGCTCTGGAAACACTGGCTTTGGATATTCTTAAACGCCATCCTATGCCAAAGCGTAATGTCGTTGGTCATTCAGATATAGCCCCCCGGCGCAAAGTGGATCCGGGTGAATTATTTGACTGGTTCCGTTTGTATAAATGCGGTATTGGCACCTGGCCTGAAAATGGGGAGGCCAAAAGCATGAATGATCAACAAGCAGGAATTTTACTGCGAAAATTTGGTTATGAGATTGATGACTTAGGTAAAACTCTGGAAGCTTTTCAACGTCATTTTCGACCTATTAAAATCAATGGTAAGCTTGATAGTGAAACGGTGCAGCTATTAAGTGGTCTTGATATGTAGCTTTTTGCCCAAGATTAAAGGCGGTTTTTTTATGAAAACGTCTGTAATGTTTTAAACACCAAAGTAGGTATGCATTTATAACAGGGTGCATGTTTTTTATACCAAGTATCTTCAGCTATCAGTCAAACAGCCATGACAGTTATCTCTGGCTTGCGCTTTTTGAAAGGACTGGCCATTCTGTCCTGCCTGTCAGGCTATTAACAAAGTGGGGCTCTGGTTTGTAAATTGTTTGTGCCTGGATGGATTAATTAAGTTTTGCATTGGTGTTGAATTCATATCGTAAATTCTGTTACTGGCCACGAGGCACTTGACCGCTTGTTTATTGTCATGAGATAAAAAGATGGCCAGATGGTTGGATGGTTGCGGTTCCGAAAATGAATCGAGGAAAGTCCGGGCTCCATGGAAACACGGTGCCGGTTAATGGCCGGCGGGGGCAACCCTAGGGAAAGTGCCACAGAAAGAAAACCGCCTGCCTATCAAGGCAGGTAAGGGTGAAAGGGTGTGGTAAGAGCGCACCGCGTTCCCGGTAACGGGAATGGCATGGTAAACCCCACCGGGAGCAAGACCAAGTAGGGACGGCCAGTGGCTTTGGGCCACAAGTGGGTTTCCGCGCTGCCGTCCGGGTGTGTCGCATGAGGCGTTCGGTAACGGGCGTCCCAGATGAATAACCATCTATCGCAAGTGCGCTTGCGGGGACAGAACCCGGCTTATAGACCGTCTGGCTTTTTCTTCTTCAAAGATTTTTCAATCTTCCAATAGCATATTAAAGTAGTATAGAGAATAATCGATGAAGGAGCATTGTGCATGGCTCAAAACCGGGAAAAAAGATCCAATAAGGCCAAGCAAAAGAAGAAAAGTTCAGAGGAAATCTTGCAACAAATCCCTGAGAAAATTCAGGCTCTGCTTTCACAGGCCATGAAAAACCATCAGGTCGGACTGCTTGATCAAGCGATAATATCCTACCGGCATATCCTTGACTTGATGCCCAGCTATGCTGATGCGAATCATTTGCTTGGTGTGGCCCTGCATCAAATTGGCGAACTTGAAGAGGGCGTCAGCCTGATCAAGAAAGCTATAAAGTATGTTCCCAGCAGACCCGCCTTCCATAGTAATCTTGGCAACGTCCTTGTGGATATGGAGCGTTGGGAGGAAGCGATTAGCAGCTTTCGTAAGGCGCTTGTTCTAGACCCGCAATACGTAAACGCTCATATTAATCTTGGCAATGTCTTGAATCAGATGGGTCGCTACGATGAATCTAGCCCACACTTACTCAAGTCGTTAGAGTTGAATCCTGATTTGCCAGAGGCTCACAATAACCTTGGCTTGATGTACCATGAAGGAAGAAATCTTCTAGACGATGCAATCGAAAGTTTTACCAGGGCACTTTACTTGTCACCAAATTTCTCGGAGGCGCATTACAACTTAGGCAATGCCTATAGCGCACAGGGCCGCCTTGATGAGGCCATAGCTAGTTATGGCGAGGCATTGCGCATTAACCCGAACTACGTCATGGCCCATTGTAATCTGGGTAATGTTTATAAAAAACAAAGCCGCTTCAAAGATGCTTTTGACTCCTACAATAAAGCCCTGCGTATTGACCCTAACTTTGATGAAATATATTACAACATGGGCCTCTTGTATTTGAGCAATGGGCATACAGCGGATGCGTTTAATTGTTTGCGACGAGCTGCTATAAGTAGCCCTGAGGATGATCTCATGTGGACGGCTTGGGCTGATAGTTTTGTCCACTACACCTTTGACACAGTAGATAAAAATCTACTTGATGATTTGAACAATCTTCTTGACCATAAGATGGTATCGACAAGGGGACTTGCCTCCCCAATACTGAGGGTGCTGGGCCATTTTCCTGAATTTACCAGGGCAATGGCGTTGGCACTTAAGGACCCCCTAGTGCACTCATTAATTTACCGGGAATTAGCAGGAATCCTGACAAAAATACCTTTGCTGATCAAATTAATGGGCTTGTGCACTTTTGATCACTTAAACGCTGAAAAAATGCTCACCAATCTGCGTAGGGCGATGATCCTTCAATTGCCAGATGACGACGTCAACAGCTTACCCTTTAGTGTGGCTTTGGCCCTTTACTGCTTTAATAACGAATACGTTTTTATTTTTTCCGATAAAGAAAAATATGCTGTTGAGAAACTCGAGACAAAGATCGCAAAAGTGCTTGAGGGGGGACTTCCTGTGCCGGCTCTCTGGATTGCTGCTTTGGGAGCTTATAGGGCTCTGCACATATACCCATGGGTAGATAAATTACTGAAGTGTAAATGGCCGGAAGAAATCAATACTCTCCTCAACCATCAAGTAAAACAGCCCAGAGAGGAGAAGGTTTTAGCAGCAAAAATACCCTCGCTTAGCAACGTAACTGACAGCGTTTCCATGGCTGTGCGTGAACAGTATGAATCCAACCCTTATCCACGTTGGGTAAAATTGGGAAGCCCTCAAAAAGGACGGCCCATTGACCAAGTGATGCGGGATATACAGTTGCCTGTGATTCCAGACAAAAGTGATTTTCAGAAAAATCCTGAAATTCTCATTGCCGGTTGTGGCACCGGCCAACAATCTATCACTGCTGCTCTTAGATTCGCTAATTCAAAGGTCACAGCAGTTGATCTAAGCCTGACTAGCTTGGCCTATGCAGAAAGAAAAACTTATGAATTGGGGATCAAGAATATTAATCATGCCCAGGGTGATATCCTGGAGTTGGAAACTATGGAACGCCAATTTGATCTTATTGAATGTACTGGGGTGCTTCACCACCTTCATGATCCTATAGCAGGCTGGCGAGTTCTCCTTAAACTTTTGCGCCCTGGTGGTCTATTGAAAATTGCCCTTTATAGCCAGATTGCGCGCCGCTCAGTTACCTTGGCCCGGGCCCTGATCAACGAAAAGAACTATCCGACAACTGGCGACGGCATACGTGATTGCCGCCGTAAGCTTGCCAGTATGCCAAAAACTGCGACTTTAGATCTCTCCGGAATCCTAAAGTCCAGTGACTTTTATTCCATGAGTGGATGTCGTGACCTACTTTTTCACGTTCAAGAACACCAATTTACTATCCCACAAGTAGCAGATAACCTCCGTGAGTTAGGCCTTGAATTTATGGGGTTTGAAATAGCTGATCAGACGATTTTAAGGAAATTTAGAACAAATTATCCAAAATATGATTCACTAGCCTCTCTAAGCTCATGGCACCACTTCGAACTGGCTAACCCTAATACCTTTGGTGGAATGTATCAGTTTTGGTGTCGCAAAAAAATCTAACAAAATTACAATTATTTATTTAATTTGTTAAAAAATGATTTTCAACTCCTTCCCAGCAATTTATGGCTTTGCTATTTGAAAATTAACTGTAAATTATAGTCAAAAAAAACATCCCCGCTTGTTTTAGAGGTAAATTCTAGAACCATTTTTTACGTGTTTCTGCCCACGTAAACACTTTGTTAATCCTATAAAATCCATAATCTGGCATTGCTTCCCACACTATCCCATGGTATCCCATGAGAGCCCGTCAAGATCAATGGGAAAATCTGGGTTTTGTGTGTTCGGATATGTGAGCCTTTTGACAAACTAGGTAGGTTTAAATCTTAGGAAAAATGTCAAATAGGAAAGTTAAACGATAGCGGGGGTCGAAGGTGACGCTCTTGATAGGCAGATACGTTAATAAAATTGACAAAAAAGGGCGAATTTCCGTTCCTAAACCTTTTCGTGACATTTTCGTACATGAAAACTTTAGTGGTGTGTATGTCTATCCTTCCATTCGTTTTAATACCATTGAAGCCTGTGGGGAAAGCTATTTTCGCGCGCTAACCCAACGCCTTGATGATAGTCTTGAAAAATTTTCCCCCGAACAGGATGACCTGTTAATCGCCATTCTAGATAATGCTCACGCCCTTCCTTTCGACCCTGAGGGGCGTGTTGTGATTCCTGCTGAACTGCTTGAAATGAGTAACATTTCAGAGGAAGCTCGCTTCGTTGGACGTGCGGATTATTTTCAGATTTGGGATCCCATGTCACATGAAACGCACCGCCATAATGGTTTGAATCAAGCCCGCGCCCGGGCTGTCACCCTTCCAGCTCGACATGGTCCTGGTGGTAAAGCTTGATTATGGCTATTCCTACCAAAACTTATACCCACACTCCTGTTTTGCTCCGTGAGGTGATTGAAGCCATTGGTCCCCGCGATGGCGCGATTTATGTGGATGGCACTTTTGGAGCGGGTGGCTACTCAACAGCCATACTAGAAGCTGCTGATTGTCAAGTCTTTGGTATTGATCGTGACCCCATGGCACTCAAAACTGGCAAAGAGTTAGCAAAGAGATTTCCAGGCCGTCTTTGTTTATTGGGTGGTTGTTATGGCGATATGGTAAATTTATTAGCTAAAAGAGGCATAGATAAGGTCGACGGTGTCGCGCTGGATATTGGTGTTTCGTCAATGCAAATAGATGATGCCAAGCGTGGTTTTTCTTTTCGCGCCAATGGTCCGTTAGATATGCGAATGGGCATGCAGATAGATGCCACTGCCACTGCTGCTGATGTGGTCAACACTATGAATGAGGATGACCTTAACCATATTATTTATACATATGGAGATGAACGCGCATCGAGACGTATTGCCGCAGCTATCGTAAAGGATAGAGTTCATGAGCCATTCACCACAACTAGCCAGTTGGCTGGCCTGATCCGTCGTATAGTTAAAAAATCCAAGGATGGAGTAGATCCTGCTACCAGAACTTTTCAGGCCTTGCGTATTTATGTCAATGACGAATTGGGCGAGCTCTCTCGGGGCCTTACGGCGGCGGAAAAACTTCTTAGCCCATGTGGACGCCTTGCTGTGGTCTCATTCCATTCTCTGGAAGATCGTAAGGTTAAGAAATTTTTACATAGCCGTTCAGGTCAAGGGCCGCGTCAGTCGAGATACTTACCAGAAGCAGCCAATAGCGCGCTGCCTCCAAGTTTTAGTTTACTGAAGCGTGGCATCATCAAACCGTGCCAAGAAGAAATTGAAATTAATCCACGCGCACGATCAGCCAGGCTCAGGGCAGCGGAACGAAATAGTTCTCCATCTTGGCCTGGAGATTTTTCTGAAATAGCCGCTTAAAAAAGAAGGAGGAAAAACATGCGTCATACAACATTATTATTCCTGCTTATCGCTGGTGCCATCAGCATCGCTCTATTTTCGGTCAAATATCAGGTTCAAGATTTGGAGGATGATCTGAGTCGTCTGAATAGGTCAATCACTATGGAATGGCAGTCCATTCATGTTTTAAATGCCGAATGGACCCACATGAATAATCCAGAAAGGTTAAGGAAGCTGGCTCGGTGGCATCTCGGCATGCAACCAATTGATCCATCTCAGATGACAAATTTCAAGGGTATGGAACGCCTTAAATTAGCTCCACGTCTTAGAAAAAAAGTAAATTCACCTGTTGTGGTCCCACCTGCTTACAGTGATGGCCAGGCAAAACCATGAGCCAAAATTACAATTATGAAACATCTTCTGAGATTTCTTCCTCTCGCGTAATGCCCGTGAAAGAGACGGTCAGCCTTGAGGGAAATATGAAGCAAGCACTGGAAACTGGGCGCAACCGTTTGCTGGTGACGGGTGTCATGTTTATAATTGCATTTGTTGCCATTGCCGTTCGTCTTGTCGAACTGAGTGCTTTTGGTATTGGTGAACGAGAACGTTTTGCTCACCGAATACCCTCTGTTGATATCGCGTTTGGACGCCCAGATATTATTGATCGTAACGGTATCGTTCTGGCGACATCCTTGCCAACAGCCTCTCTTTACGCAGACCCAAAAGATATTATGAATCCCGAGGAAGCGGCAGACAAGTTGGCAGGGGTGTTCCCTGAAATCAGTGCCAGTGAGTTGCTCTTAAAGTTGCAGTCGAAATCACGTTTTGTCTGGATTAATCGCAACCTAACCCCAAAGCAACAGTATGCGGTTCACGCGCTCGGTCTTCCTGGAGTTTTATTTCGACGTGGTGAGCAACGGGTTTATCCTCATGGTCGTGAAGCCGCACACATTCTGGGCCTGACAGATATTGATGGTAAGGGCATTGCAGGTATAGAAAAGTATTTTTCTACGAGCTTAAACAAGGGTGGAGAATCTTTGCAGTTGTCCATCGACGTCCGAGTTCAGAGTATGCTTAGGCAAGAATTGAATTTAGCCATGGAAGAATTTCAGGCCCTTGGCGCCGCGGGTGTGGTTCTTGATGCAAACACCGGTGAGATTGTGTCCATGGTTTCTTTGCCGGACTTTGACCCAAATACCCCTGATAGCTTACGCGGCACGGTTGGCTTTAATCGAGTAACTAAGGGTGTTTATGAAATGGGTTCTGCCTTTAAGCTCTTCACAACGGCCATGGCTTTGGACAGTGGTACAGTTGGCATGGAAGATGGGTATGATGCTTCTAAACCAATTAAAATTGCGCGTTTTACTATCAAAGACTACCACGGCAAAAACCGATGGTTGTCTGTGCCAGAAATCCTCATTTACTCATCAAACATAGGCGCTGCAAAAATGTCGATGGATGTGGGAGCAAAAGCACAGAAATTTTATCTTGATCAATTGGGCTTGTTGCATCCCTCAAGTGTTGAGTTGCCAGAAGTTGGCAAGCCCCAATATCCAAACCGCTGGGGTGATATATCAACCATGACCATATCTTATGGCCACGGCATATCCGTGAGCCCTCTGCAGTTGGCCGGGGCAGTAGGAGCCATAGTGAATGGTGGAAAGCGAATTCCGCTGAGCTTGCTCAAATACCGCTCATCAATGCCGCCTATTGGAACGAGAGTACTCTCTGAGAAAACATCTCAGCAAATGCGCAAACTTATGCGTCTGGCTGTGACCAATGGTACTGGCAAGAAAGCTGCCGCACCGGGATACCTAGTAGGTGGAAAAACCGGCACGGCGGAAAAACAAGTTAATGGTGGCTATGAGAAAAAATCTTTGATGTCTTCTTTTGTAGGTGCGTTCCCAATAGACAAACCTCGTTATGTTATTTTAACCATGCTCGATGAGCCAAAGGGAACTGAGCGAACACTCAACTATGCAACTGGTGGCTGGGTCGCCGCCCCCATTTTCAGTCGCTTGGTGTCGCGAATGGCATCCTTGTTGGGAATTTTGCCACGCTCTAAAGAAGTTCCGGGCATTGAACTGAAAGCAGCTAAACCCCGCTTAGCATCGCTAGGTTTAAAACCTTTAAGCGGTGGGGGTAGAAACATTGCGCCTTATTGATTTACTGGATGGAGACTTGAACAAATTGAGTAATGGCGCGGTCATTAAAGATATGGAGATAACTGGACTAACGTGCGATTCACGCAAAGTTAATCCTGGCTTCCTTTTTGCCGCCATTCCTGGTTCTTATAGCGACGGCCGTGACTATATTGATGACGCTTTTAAACGCGGAGCTAGCGCGGTTCTGGCTCCGATAGGAACCTTGGGTAATGGAGATATAGAGGTTGTTAATTCTGAAAACACCCGGAAGAGCTACGCCCAAATGGCTGCGCGATTTTTTAACCAACAGCCCCCGAGAATAGCAGCTATTACCGGTACAAATGGCAAAACTTCAGTTGTATCATTCGTCCGTCAAATATGGAAAAGCCTTGGTGGTCAAGCGGCCAGTTTAGGCACCCTAGGAATTGACGCCCCCGGATATCAAACTAGCGAGGGGCTCACAACGCCTGATCCTGTAGATCTACATGAATGTCTCGCTCTTTTAAGAAAGCGTGGCATTGAAAGTCTAGCTTTGGAGGCATCTTCACATGGTCTCGACCAGTATCGGCTCGACGGCGTCAATGTTTCCATAGCCGGTTTCACTAATTTAGGCCGCGATCACATGGATTATCATGGCTCTATGGAAAAATATTTAAATGCTAAGAAGCGTCTATTCAGTGAAGTACTAGCCAAAGATGGGGTGTCTGTATTAAACGCAGATAGTGAAGCCTATTTAATTTTATTAGAATCGGCTCGTGGTCGTGTCGTCAGTTATGGCCGCAAAGGAACAGATATTCGCCTTGACAATATACAGGTCTTTGAGGGTGGACAGCACCTTTCGTTGAACGTCATGGGCAATTCATATAAAATTAGTTTGCCGTTGTCAGGCTTTTTCCAGGTGGAAAATGCTATGTGCGCTCTTGGTATTGTGCTTGCCGGTGGTGCGGATACAGCAAAAGCCGTAAAGACATTAGAGAATTTGCAAGGGGTGCCGGGTCGCATACAACATGTTGGAAATAGCCCTGATGGTGCAGCTATTTATGTAGATTTCGCCCACACACCTGATGCCCTAGCGACCATTTTAAGAACATTACGTCCCTATGCCGAGAAAAGTTTGAATTTAGTATTTGGCTGTGGTGGCGAACGGGATGCTGGCAAGCGCCCAGAAATGGGTCGTATAGCCAGTAAACTGGCTGACAAAATTATTATTACTGATGACAACCCTCGAAGTGAGGATGCTGCTAATATTCGTGCTCAATCTCTTGCAACCTGCCCGACAGCCTTGGAAATTGGTGATCGAGCACAAGCTATAAGGCGGGCTATTGACCAGTTACAAAAAGGGGACGTTCTTGTCATCGCAGGAAAGGGGCACGAAACAGGTCAGCTTATAAAAGGTGTTGAATACCCCTTTAATGACGCTGAAGAAATTCGTGCTGTTCTTGAGGAGATTGCATTATGATACCCCTTTGGACCTCAGCCCAAGTAGAGCATGTGACACAGGGACGATCTTCAGGTGAATGGATTGCGAGTGGGGTCTCCATAGACAGTCGTACTCTTGAAGATGGTGATCTTTTCGTTGCTCTGCAGGGCCCCAATTTTGAAGGTCATGATTTTGTTTCTGATGCCCTTTCAAGAGGAGCGGCTGCTGCGATTGTTGATAAAGACAACGAAGGTTCTATCGTTAAGGTTGAAGACACATTGATTGCTCTTGAGGACCTGGGTCGGGCAGCGCGTGAGAGAACTGGTGCGACAATCATTGCAGTGACGGGTAGCGTGGGAAAAACAGGATCAAAAGATGCCTTGAAATTCGCTTTGTCACGTCAGGCCAAAACATCTGCAAATACTGGTAGTTTAAACAATCATTTGGGAGTTCCTCTAAGCCTGTCGCGCATGCCAGCTAATACGGCCTATGGAATTTTTGAATTGGGGATGAATCACCCAGGTGAGATTGATCCCTTATCAAAAATGGTGCGGCCCCACGTTGCACTGATCACTACGGTTGAGGCTGTTCATAGTGAATTTTTTGATAGTGATGAAGCTATCGCCGATGCTAAAGCCGAAATTTTTGCTGGCTTGGAGCTGGATGGAATTGTTGTTCTTAATTGTGATAATAAACATTTTCATCGATTGGCGGCAACTGCCAGAGCTATGGGGATCACCAAGATAATTGGTTTTGGAGCCCTGGGTGAAGCTGACTTTAGATTGCTTGAGGCAGTGCCAAATAATGGTGGCACTTTGGTGAAGGCTGATCTTGCAGGAACAGAATTGACTTATCATCTGGCTGTTTCTGGACGCCACTGGGTGCTCAACTCTTTGGGTGTGCTTGCTGCAATTGCCGCTGCTGGTGGAGATATTAGAAACGCCGCCATTGCCCTTGGCGAAATGGAAGCAGGAAAAGGCCGTGGAGCATTGCATATGCTGCACACTGCAAATGGAAAATTTACCCTGATTGATGAAAGTTACAATGCAAGCCCTGTTTCTATGAAGGCTGCCATTGAAGTTCTCGGGGAAACCAAACCCGGCATTGGCGGACGCCGTATTGCTGTGTTTGGTGATATGTTGGAGCTAGGCTCGGAATCTGCTCTGCATCACGCTGGACTTGCTGGCGTGCTGGAAAAGGAAGCAATTGATCTTGTTTTTACAGCAGGAGCCCAAATGGCAAATTTGGCAAAGGCACTTGATCCTTTAATGAGTGCTGGTCACGCCAAAAATATGAGTATCCTTAAGTCAATGGTCCTTGAGGAGATTCAGCCTGGAGACGTTGTCGTTGTCAAGGGATCAGCAGGTAGTAATGCAGGTGTCATAGTTCAGGCTTTACTAGATCTTAATCTTAATCATAAACGTCTTGATAGCGAGTATTAAAAGTAATGCTTTATCACTTTCTTTTTCCTATGGCCGATCAATTTGCGATTTTGAACGTCTTTAGGTATCTGACGTTTCGCACTGGTGGTGCTGTGCTTACAGCTTTGATTGTTAGTTTTCTTGTCGGACCGATATTGATAGATGCTTTGCGCGCGCGGCAAAAAGGGGGCCAGCCGATCCGTGACGATGGACCTGAAAGCCATCTTCTGTCCAAACAGGGGACGCCGACCATGGGGGGCTTTATGATCCTGCTAGCATTTGGTCTGTCTACCTTACTATGGGCTAACTTAGACAATGGTTATATTTGGGCTGCCATAGGGGTGACTATGGCTTATGGATTCATCGGGTTTATTGATGACTATCTAAAAATTATGAAGCGGGATAGCAGTGGACTGTCAGGTCGTGTGAAACTTATTTTACAAGCATTGACAGCTTTTGTAGCAACCCTATGGATCATGCAGTTGCTGCCCGGAGATCTTGCAACCACTCTGGCCGTGCCTTTTTTCAAGAATATTCTTATTGATATTGGTAACTGGTTTCTGCTCCTAGCTATTGTCGTAATGGTTGGGGCCTCCAATGCGGTGAATCTGACCGATGGGTTGGATGGCTTAGCCATTGGCCCAGTGATGATTGCTGCTGCAGTTTTTGCCTTGATTGCGTACCTGATAGGTCATTCAGAGTTCTCATCCTATTTGCAAATTCATCATGTTCCGGGTGCTGGTGAGTTGGCTGTGTTTTGCGGAGCATTGATAGGGGGTGGGCTTGGCTTTCTCTGGTTCAATGCGCCACCAGCAAAAGTATTTATGGGCGACACGGGATCTCTAGCCCTTGGAGGTGCTTTGGGTGTGGTTAGTGTAATCACTAAACATGAACTGGTTCTTGCCATCGTCGGCGGACTATTTGTGTTGGAGACCGTCTCAGTGATTGTACAGGTAGCCTCATTCAAACTAACGGGAAAACGTATTTTTGCCATGGCCCCCTTGCATCATCATTTTGAGAAAAAAGGTTGGGCAGAATCAACTATTGTGATTCGCTTCTGGATCATTGCGCTGATACTGGCGCTAGTTGGTCTATCAACGTTGAAGCTTAGGTAGTAGGAGATATGTTAGTATGATCAACATTTCTTCTTTTTCTGGGCTGTCTATTTGCGTCTTTGGACTCGGCCGTTCTGGTCTTTCCAGTGCCCTCGCTTTAAAAAATAGTGGTGGATTTGTTTCCGTATGGGATGATAGCGAAAGTGCCCGCATGCAAGCCTTGAAGGCTGGTCTTGAACTGGTTGATTTGTATAAGGCGGATTGGAGTGCCTTTAGTGCATTGGTATTGTCTCCTGGCGTCGCCCTTAATCATCCTGTGCCTCATGTTATTGTTCAGCGAGCTCGTGAAAACGGAATAAAAATTATTGGTGATATTGAACTGCTTGCGCGAAGCAACCTTGAAGCGCGGGTAATAGGTGTTACCGGAACCAACGGTAAATCAACCACAACGGCTTTAATCGGACATCTCCTATACAATGCCGGGCATAACGTTCAGGTAGGGGGAAATTTTGGCGTTCCTGTGCTGGATTTAGAGCCGATGGATGAACTGGGTAGCTACGTACTTGAGATGTCATCTTACCAACTGGATCTAACCCACTCCCTCACCTTTGATATAGCGTTGTTGCTTAATTTTAGCACCGATCATCTTGATCGACATGGTGGCATGGATGGTTACATTGCTTCCAAGAAAAAAATTTTTGCCAAACAAGGTCACAGCCATACAGCTATTGTTGGGGTAGATGATGCCTCTTCTCGGAATGTTTATGAAGAGCTCAAAAAGATTGGATTAAAAAATATTATTGGTGTCTCTGGAGAACATCCTGTCCCAGGAGGTGTTTATGTCCATTCGGGAATACTGTATGATTGTACTGAAAATGGTAGGGCAGTAGATGTAATCAATCTCACTCAAATACCAAATTTACCCGGTGTCCATAATGCGCAGAATATCGCTGCAGCTTATGCGGCTGTCCGAACTTGTGGACTTGAACGCGAAGTATTTATATCTGGCATGGTATCCTTTAAAGGCCTTGCCCACCGTCAGGAACTGCTCGCTGTTATTGATGGTGTAGCTTATATTAATGACAGCAAAGCTACTAATGGTGAGTCAGCAGCTCGAGCTCTTTCCTGCTATGGCAACGTTTATTGGATTGCCGGAGGCCGCGCCAAGGACGGAGGAATAGAAGCGGCTAGGCCTTACCTCGATAGAGTTCGCCATGTATATCTAATTGGTGAATCTGCTAACGATTTTGCCCAAAATTTGAAGAGTGAGATACCGGTTACAGTTTCTGGGGAACTCCCCAGTGCCGTCGGAGAAGCACGTGCAAGTGCCTTGGCTGAAACTGGTGATGGTGCCGTCGTACTGTTATCTCCAGCTTGCGCATCATTTGATCAATTTGATAATTTCGAAACTCGTGGAGAAGCTTTTCGTGAGCTTGTCAATGCCCTTCCAGGGAACCGCACGGAGGTGGGCACATGACGACACTTCCACGTACCGACACAAGCTTGTTTGGCCGCTGGTGGTGGACTGTTGATCGATGGATGTTGATGGCAATTATTGCTCTATCCGCCATTGGAGCATTGTTGACCCTCGCTGCTTCACCCGCGGTTGCAGAACATTACCGGTTGGACAAATATCACTTCGTCCATCGTCAGTTCGTTTTTCTGCCAGCATCACTAATGGTCATGGTTTTGGTCTCTCTGATGACCCCTAGGGGTATTAGAAGACTGGCCGTTGGCTGCGCTGGAATTGCTCTAATAGGTATGATAGCAACGCTTTTTGTTGGTGCGGAAATAAAAGGTGCAAGTCGTTGGCTTCATATTGCAGGATTTTCGTTGCAACCCTCAGAGTTTATCAAGCCAGCTTTTGCAGTTATTGCTGCTTGGCTATTCGCCGAAAGTCGAGAAAATGCTCGGTTGCCGGGCAATAAACTCGCAACTTTTTTATTTATGGTCATTGTAGTGCTTCTGTTGTTGCAGCCAGATGTGGGTATGACGTCAGTCGTTGCTGCCATTTGGGGGATAGAGTTTTTCCTTGCCGGTTTGCCACTTTTTTTGGTGGTAGTAGTGGCGTTTTTGTTTATTGGTGGAATTGTCGGGGCGTACTTTACTTTTGGACATGTGCAAATTCGTGTTGATCGTTTTCTAGACCCCGCCACTGGAGAGGGGTACCAGGTGACCCGCGCATTGGAAGCATTTCAAAATGGTGGATTTTTTGGCCGCGGACCAGGGGAGGGACGCGTTAAGGAGGACCTGCCTGACGCTCATGCAGATTTTATATTTGCTGTTGCTGGTGAAGAATTCGGCCTGATTGCCTGTTTGGTAATGCTTGGCCTGTTTGCCTCAATTGTGCTGAGGGGGTTTTCACGTGCATTACAAGAAAACGATCTCTTCATCATGTTGGCCTCAGCGGGGCTTATCGTCCAGTTTGGCTTGCAGGTGATCATTAATCTAGCCTCCACATTGAATATGATCCCACCCAAGGGAATGACTTTGCCCTTTGTTTCTTACGGTGGGTCTTCAACTTTAGCTTTAGCTATTGGTATGGGAATGATGTTGGCTTTGACCCGTGAACGACCTGGAGGCATGGGTCTAAAGCGTATGCGTTCGTCCAAGGTCTCAGGAGCGGGACTGCTTGAAAAACTAGCGCCAAGGGGTGTCGGATAATGGCTTTGTCAGAAAATTTAATAGTTCTTGCTGCTGGCGGCACCGGTGGGCACGTCTTCCCTGCTGAGGCGTTAGCTGTTGAATTAACCAGGCGGGGCTACAAACTTAGTCTGTTCACGGATCGTCGTGGTGGCGCATTGGGTAATCTTGAAACCCACCGGATTCGTGCAGGAGGTGTTGCTGGAAAAAACTTCACTTCACTTCTACGTAGTGGGCCAGAACTTGCTATAGGTACTTTGCAATCCTGGTCACTTCTAAAAAAAATGCGGCCAAAGGCCGTTATTGGATTTGGTGGATATGCATCTGTACCTACAATGTTGGCTGCAACATATGGCAACTATAATTCTATCATTCACGAACAAAATGCGGTCTTGGGCCGCGCCAATAGACTTCTTGCAAGCCGTGTTAAACGAATCGCCACCTCATTTAAAGGAACGCGTTTAATTCCAAAGCCTGCATTAAGTAAAGTTGTCTACACAGGGATGCCAGTTCGGCCTGAGGTTGCTGCTGTAAGAAATATTCCTTACCCTGAATTGAATAGTAATGGGGAACTTCAATTGTTAGTTCTTGGTGGTTCTCAAGGGGCCCACATCCTTAGTAAAATAATTCCTGAGGCTATTACTCGCCTTGGCGCAGATATTAAATCGCGTCTTCTTATAAGCCAACAATGTCGTCCGGAAGACTTGGACAGCGCTCGTAATTCTTTCAAGCGCATAGCGGTTAATGCGAAGCTAGAGAGTTTTTTTAATGACATTCCAGAACTTTTTTCGCGCAGCCATTTGCTGATTTGTCGAGCTGGCGCGTCGACGGTGTCAGAGGTCATGACTGTTGGCAGGCCCGCAATACTGGTCCCTTATCCCCACGCGGTTGATGACCATCAAACATTCAATGCACATGCGCTTGATGAAGTGGGAGGTGGCTGGTTAATGCCCCAGGAAAGTTTAACTCCTGATGGTTTGGCTGAACGACTTAGCTCATTGCTTACTGTACCTAGAATTCTTAAACGCGCGGCTGAGTGTGCAAGAAGTTCTGGTCAACCAGACGCAGCGGTTAGGCTCGCTGATGCAGTCTGTGATCTGATAGGCAAAGATGAAAATGAAAGGAGAATTGCATGAGGGCGCTATCTCTTTCTATAGGGACGATTCATTTTGTTGGTATTGGTGGTATAGGCATGAGCGGCATTGCCGAAGTATTACATAATCTTGGATATTCGGTTCAAGGCAGCGATTTGTCTGACAATGCTAATGTCAAACGACTACAGGAAATGGGCATTAAAGTGCTTATTGGCCATAATGAATATAACATAGGCAATGCACAGGTTGTGGTTATTTCATCTGCAGTAAAGGATGACAATCCCGAGGTCTTGGTTGCCCGCAGTAAGCTGCTTCCTGTTGTTCGCCGTGCTGAAATGCTGGGTGAGTTGATGCGTCTGAAATGGTCTATTGCAGTTGGTGGCACCCATGGAAAAACGACGACGACATCCTTGATTGCAGCAATTCTTGAAGCAGCGGACATGGATCCAACAGTAATAAATGGGGGCATCATTAATGCCCTTGGAACCAATGCAAAGTTGGGTGATGGCGACTGGATGGTAGCTGAAGCGGATGAGTCTGACGGTACCTTCCTAAAACTTCCATCCACTATTGCCGTGGTCACCAACATTGATCCTGAGCATCTTGACCACTATGGCGATTTTGATACTTTGCGCTCAGCTTTTGACGCCTTTGTGCAAAACATTCCGTTTTATGGTTTCGCTGCTCTTTGTATTGATCATCTAGAAGTTCAAGCGATGATCCCCAGAGTTTCTGACCGTAAGGTTGTGACTTATGGCTTTAGTCCGCAGGCAGATGTACGTGCAGTCAACGTCAAACGTGGTAAAGGGGGCATCTGTATGGATGTGGTTATTAATGACCGAAAGGCCATTTCAACGCGCACACTCCAGGCTGTCAACCTGCCAATGTTTGGCGACCACAATATTCAAAATGCCCTAGCCGCTATAGCTATCGCTAGTGAAATGGGTATCGAAGATGATATTTTGCAGGGTGGCCTGACCAATTTTGAGGGTGTCAAAAGGCGATTTACAAAAACTGGTGAAGTTGATGGCGTCACAGTGATTGATGATTATGGTCATCATCCTGTCGAAATCTTGGCAGTTCTTGCGGCTGCCCGCGAAGCCAGTGAAGGTCAAGTTATTGCTGTCATGCAACCGCACAGGTACACGCGATTACGTGATTTGTTTGAGGACTTCTGCACCTGTTTCAATGATGCGGATGCAGTTCTGGTCACCGATGTTTTCTCTGCTGGTGAGGCACCAATAAAAGGCGTTGACCGTGACGCTCTTGTTAGGGGTTTGCGTGAACGCGGCCATCGAACTGTGATGCCACTGTTAGATAGTGAGCAACTGCCTAGTATAATTAATGACTTATGCGGGCCTGGGGATATGGTTGTTTGTCTTGGTGCAGGCAGCATTACCCAACTTGCTAATACGCTTCCTGAAAAGATTCGTATGTTGCGTTACGGATCAGAAGAGAGCCACGAATGATGGCAGCCGATCAAATATCCAAAGATCTTATTAGTCGTCTTCCTACAGTGCGCGGAAGCTACACTGCAAATGCACCTCTGTACAAAATTACTTGGTTGAAAGTTGGTGGCCCAGCTGAAGTGATGTTTCGTCCAGCAGATGTAAATGACTTGAAGCTTTTCTTATTTGCCCGTCCATTTGATATTCCTGTTACCATTATAGGTGTCGGATCAAATCTTTTAGTGCGGGACGGTGGCGTGCCGGGTGTCGTTATTCGCCTAGGCAAAGAGTTTGCTTTCATTAAAAATGATAATCATTTTCTAAAAGTAGGTGCTGGTGCATTAGATATTAATGTTGCACGGGTGGCAGAACAAGCTGGCCTTGGAGGCCTTGAATTCTTGACTGGAATTCCTGGCACTATTGGTGGGGGCTTAAGAATGAATGGCGGTGCCTACGGATCAGAATTTAAGGATGTTTTTGTTAGTGCCAGAGCTGTTGATAATCATGGTGAGGTTCACGAACTTGCAGCTGAAGATATGGGTTTTGGTTATCGTAAAACAATTATTCGGAATGATTGGCTATTTGTTGATGCGGTTCTCAAGGGGGCACCTGAGGCAAAATCAATAATTTCCCAACGCATGGATGAAATCAAAGCAACACGAGAAAAATCCCAGCCGGTACGGACATCGACAAGCGGCTCGACATTTACAAATCCATCTGATGCCAAAGCGTGGGAGTTGATTGACGAGGCCGGTTGTCGCGGCCTAGTTCGAGGTGATGCAATGGTGTCAGAAAAACATTGTAACTTTCTTATTAATAAAGGGAATGCCGCAGCAGCTGATCTTGAAGGTCTTGGAGAAGACGTGCGAAGGCGTGTTTTTGAGAAAAGCGGTATCACTCTTGAATGGGAAATTCGGCGTATAGGGATCCCCCTTCAAAGTTTGAAAGAGGGGGGCAGACAATGAGAAAAAAAGTTGCCATCCTGATGGGTGGCTGGTCGACTGAGCGTGAAGTCTCGCTTGTTAGCGGAACCGCTGTATCCCAGAGCCTTAAACAGGCTGGGTATCAGGTTACATTAATTGATGTACAGCGCGATATAGGTTCTTTGCTAGCCCAGCTTTTGCCAAAGCCTGATGTTGTTTTTAACGCTCTTCATGGACGTTTTGGTGAGGATGGTAGTGTTCAGGCCTTACTTGATATTCTTGATATTCCCTACACCTATTCCGGCTTGCTTGCCTCGGCTATTGCTATGGATAAACCAATGTCGAAGAGGTTATTTGAAAAAGAAGGTCTTTCCGTAGCAAAACATATCATCATCAGTCGTAAAGATGTCCTTGCTGGTGGTTTCATGTCGCTGCCATATGTCATTAAACCGACTAATGAAGGGTCTAGTGTTGGTGTTCATATAGTGAAAAGTGAGAGAAATAAGGTGGTGCTCGCGAATGGCATCTGGCCTTTCGGCGAGAAGGTTATGGTTGAAGCGTTCATTGAGGGCCGGGAGCTAACAGTTTCTGTGATGGGAGATCAAGCACTGGCAGTGACTGAAATAACAACGGATCAAGGCTTTTATAATTATTCTGCAAAGTATGAAAAGGCTGGGTCTCTTCATGTAATCCCCGCCAAAATAGAGAAAACAGTTTATGATCAAGCTATGCAAATGGCTGTTACGGCACATCAGGCCCTTGGGTGCCGTGGAGTCTCAAGAGCAGATTTCAGATACGATGGTCAAACACTCTATATCCTTGAAGTAAATACTCAGCCAGGCATGACGCCAATGTCACTTGTTCCTGAGCAGGCTGCATACGCGGGTATTTCATTTGAAGATTTGGTTGTCTGGATGGTGGAAAATGCGGAGTGCGACTCATGAAGTTTTTTAATAGGTTTGTAAAAAAAGAGAACGCATCACCACAACGCGGAGAACCCCTAAGGCGTGTCATTCCCGTCTGGCGTGGATTTGGTAGTCTAATAGCACTCACTGTAGTTTTGATAGTTGGAATGGCTATTGCTGGCGTGTGGAGCTGGAACAATGGAATGGTTAAGCGCACTATTGATCAGACAAAATGGAACCTAATTGCTTTTTCTGGAACATTGGGTTTTACGGCCGAGGATGTGCTCGTAGTTGGTCGTTCGCAAACGGCGAAGGATGTTCTTTTGAAAGCAGTTCGCTTAGCCCGCGGTGCGCCAATCCTAGCCTATGATCTTAATAAAGCAAGGCAACGTGTTGAATTGCTGCCTTGGGTCTCAAGTGCGACTGTTGAAAGGATGTTGCCCAATACTATTTTACTGAGTGTGATCGAACGTCACCCCCTAGCCATTTGGCAGCGAAAAGGTAGATTTGAGCTTATAGACCGCACGGGAAAAATCATTTTAGGGCAAAATATTGAAAAATTTTCTGACCTTCTAGTTGTGGTTGGCGAGGATGCTCCAGAAAACGCTTCTGCTTTACTTGGCATTCTAGAGACGCAACCACAATTGATGAATTTGGCAACATCTGCTGTGCGCGTTGGTGGCAGGCGATGGAATATACGGCTCAAGGGTGAAATTGATATACGACTGCCCGCTGAACGGGCAAGAGCCGCCTGGTCTCGACTTGCAGAATATGAAAGTCGTCATGGGATCCTAAACAGCGATGTAAGGATGCTCGATCTTAGGCTTCCAGATCGTGTGATTGTTCAGAAAAATCCAGGCGGATCAGAAATTAAGCTCAAATCTGGAAGGAAAACCTGATCCGTGACATATGCTCAACCAAAAAAAATATTCAATAGTGTTGTTTCTAACAAAGTTCGTTCTGGCCTTGTAGCGGCACTTGACCTGGGAACAACCAAAGCGTGCTGTCTAATCGCCAAGCCTAAAGCGGATGGTGGTTTTGAAATCATTGGTATTGGTCATCAAATTTCGCATGGGCTTCGTTCTGGCAAAATTATAGATATGGAACGCACAGAATCGACGATTCGATCTACAATAGAAGCAGCGGAAAAAATGGCGGGTGAAAACATACGTAACGTTGTTGTTAATGTCTCCTGCGGTGATCCTATGTCCAGCCTAATTGCCTATGAGGTCTCCATTGCCGGTCACGAAATATGTGACAATGATTTGCGCCGTTTGCTTGACCCAGCAGGATTGGTTGAACGCGAAAACACTGAACGGGAACTTATTCATTTAATACCTGTTGGTTACAGCGTTGATGGGAACAAGGGAGTACGCGACCCAAGGGGGCTCTACGGCAATTCTTTGGGTGTTAATATGCATATAGTCACAGCCGCTAGTGGCCCATTGCGAAATCTTGAGCAAGGTATATCTCGCTGTCATTTAAATATTTGCAGCAAGGCTATTACACCCTACGCATCTGCACTTGCATGTGTATCGCAAGACGAGGCAAACTTGGGCGTTACCTGTATTGATATGGGCGGTGGCACGACCACTATATCCGTTTTCTTTGATGGCGAACTTGTCTATATCGACTCTATTCCTGTCGGAGGGGTGCACGTCACAAATGATATAGCACGTGGACTTTCAACACCATTTGTTCATGCTGAGCGCATGAAAACGCTCTATGGTAGTGCCATTCCGACACCCTCTGATAATAACGAAATAATTAAGGTTCCATTGATTGGTGAAGAAGAAACCGGGGAAACTAATCAAGTCCCTCGTTCGGTCTTGATTGGAATTATTCGCCCGCGCATGGAAGAAACATTTGAGTTGGTCCGCAACAGATTGGCTGACACTGGCTTCGATAAGGTTGCTGGTCGCCGCATAGTTCTTACTGGAGGTGCCTCTCAACTTTCCGGAGCAAAGGAAATGGCCGGAGAAATTCTTGACAAACAAGTTCGCCAAGGCAGGCCACACAGAGTTGATGGCCTCGCCGAATCTGTCTCTGGCCCAGCATTTTCCACTTCAGTCGGGCTATTACATTTCGTTTTTAATAACCCAGCAAAAGAAGCAAATAATGCATATAGACCCTCTGATGAGCCAAATAGCAGTTTTGCGCGATTCGGCCAGTGGTTAAAGGAGAGTTTTTAATGATTTTTCAATAATTTAGGGGGATTATGTAACATGTGATAACAGGAATTGAAGATAAATGAGACACACCTTGGCAATTACCCACATATAGCCATACGAAATTGGAGGCTGACATGAGCATTAATTTGACAATACCCAACAGCAACATACCCCAACTTAAGCCCCGAATAACTGTCATTGGTGTTGGTGGCGCCGGCGGGAATGCTGTTAATAATATGATAGATAAGCAACTGGAGGGTGTCGATTTTGTTGTCGCCAATACGGATGCCCAGGCATTATCTTTATCCAAAACGGATAGTCGAGTTCAGTTAGGCGCAAATGTCACTGAGGGCTTAGGTGCAGGTTCCAAACCAGAGGTCGGAAGGGCTGCAGCAGAAGAATCCTTGGCAGATATCGAAGAGCAAATTAAGGACTCGCACATGGTCTTTATTGCGGCTGGTATGGGTGGGGGCACAGGCACAGGCGCTGCTCCTGTCGTTGCAAGAGCAGCTAAGGAGAGAGGTATTCTCACAGTTGGTGTGATCACTAAACCGTTCCAGTTTGAGGGAATACATCGCTATAATATCGCCGAAGCAGGCATAGAAGACTTGGAACAGTTTGTCGATACTCTTATTGTTATCCCAAATCAGAACCTATTCAGGGTTGCTAATGAACAAACGACTTTCGCTGATGCCTTTAATATGGCTGACGAAGTACTGTATTCTGGTGTTCGAGGTGTTACTGACTTGATGGTCATGCCGGGCCTTATTAACCTCGACTTCGCCGACATTCGTTCGGTAATAAGCGAAATGGGTAAGGCAATGATGGGAACTGGTGAAGCCGAGGGAGAACGACGCGCACTAGATGCAGCTGAGGCTGCTATTTCAAATCCTCTTCTTGACGATTGCTCCATGGACGGTGCCAAGGGTGTGTTGATCAACATTACTGGCGGACAAGATATGACATTGTTCGAAGCAGATGAGGCGGCAAACAGAATTAGATCGGAGGTTGACGCAGATGCCTATATTATATTTGGCTCAACTTTTGATGATAGTCTCGCCGGAAAAATCAGAGTTTCAGTTGTCGCTACAGGGATGGATCGTGAAGCCATAGCAGCTCCGGCTCCAACATTCTTGTCCGTATCAGCGCCGGTAGCCCACACCAAAAATGTAGAGCCTCTTCCTATGGATGAAATCCCTGAGAAAATAAAACCTGACGTTTCTGATGGCATTGAGGTTGTTGGATTGATGAATCTTCCTACGGCGGCACCTGCTAAAGTAGAAGATTTGGAAGAAGTAGATCTTGAAATCCCAAGTGCTGAAACAGTTCGAGAATCTCTGAAAACTGCTGCTGCGGACGAAATCAAAGAAGAAGAAGTTGAAAAAGCTGAGGTTGTGATTGAGCAGGGGCTGCCTGCGATTGAAGCTGAAGCCAATATTATGGTTAAATGTAAGGCTGAACAGATCAAAGAACTCGTGATTGACCAGGGCAACCCCGTACCTGCGACACCTGGGAAAAATATTGACGATGCTTTTATTCCTGAAGCGCCCATATGTTCGACTGGCGAGCAAGCTCCAGAGGTAGCAGACCCATTTGCGGCAGCAGCGATGACTAATGGCAGCAAAAGCACTGAAATAAAACCTAAAGTTAGTGAGCCTAAGGCTAAAAAACAAAGTTTATTTGAACGGGTTACTGGTTTGGCAGGCAGTGCTGGTGATGTGGCTGAAACTGTTGCTTTCGAGCCAAAAGCTGCAACACCACCTCTGGCCCCAAAGTCTAAATCCATCCCAGAAATTGCTGAGGTTGGAGAGAAAACTCAACTGGGTGGTATGGATGAAGCAGAACGTATCCCATCGCCTCAAGGGGAAGCAGACTTGCTTGATATACCTGCATTTTTACGCCGTCAGGCTAATTAAAAGCGACGAGAAAAAATGCGAAATTTTAGATCAAAAAAATCGAATTTATGAATTTTTACTTAGTTTGAACGGCTTTTACTTAGTTTGTTTTTCTTAATGACAGTTAAGCATTCAAAAATTACTTATGCTTAAAAAAATTGTTAGAAAATTTATTTAAGTCATTGAATTAACGATTATAAAGCTGGTGTAACACAGCGTAACAAAGAGTTATTTGAAAGCCTCAGTTGGGGTTGGTAAAACACATAAGTAAATTTGTTTTAAGTTTATAAGTTTTTCTTGAAGAATCTTTGTGAATTGCCAAGTGATGTTGAAAGATGACTAAACAAAAGACTTTAAAAAACCCTATTGGCTGTATGGGTGTAGCCCTTCATTCAGGTCAGAAAATTTCTATGACCCTTAACCCCGGCGAACCTGACAGCGGTATTGTTTTCAAGCGTACTGACATTTTCGGTAGTGGTGCCATTATTAAGGCGACATGGGACAATGTTGTTGAAACCACCCTGTGCACAACGCTTGGAAATGATGACGGTGTTACTATTTCTACTGTTGAACATCTGATGGCAGCTTTATCCGCTTCTTGCGTTGACAATGCCGTGATTGAGGTCAATGGTCCCGAAATCCCTGTTATGGATGGCAGTGCAGCTCCTTTCATTTTCTTGGTTGAATGTGCAGGTACGGTTGAACAGGATAGACCTCGTCGATACATCCGTATTCTCAAAGCTATATCAATTGGCGATGATGAGAAGTCTGCAAGTATAGTTCCCTCCAGTGGTTTTACGGTTGACTTTGACATTGATTTTGAAAGTTCTGCTGTTTCGCATCAGTCGTACTCTATGTGTATGGCTGGAGAAAACTTTAAAAATGAGGTTTCGCGTGCACGTACATTTGGGTTCCTGCACGAAGTTGAAGCTCTGCGAGCAGCTGGGCTTGCTAAAGGCGGTTCTTTAGAAAATGCCGTCGTCGTAAGTGGCGATAAGATAATTAATGAAGACGGCTTGCGTTATGATGACGAATTCGTACGGCATAAAGTTCTTGATGCTGTAGGCGATCTTTATCTTGCTGGCGGTGCAATTCTTGGTCACTTCCATGGGGTATGCTCTGGCCATGAAGCTACCAATCTTCTCCTAAGGGCTCTCTTCGCCGATGAAGACGCTTGGTGCTACGATGACCTGTCAGTGACCAAGGCTGCTGCCGACAATCCGGCACGTGCATGGTCTGTTGATGTTGCGGGCTCTGAAATCCCGGCAACGGCCTAATCTCCTCTATAGAACATACAATTGCAGTGAAAAAACAAAAGACGGGAAATCCCCGTCTTTTTTTATGAAAGATTTCTTGCCTAGTTAGCGCCCTTGGTGTTTCACAATCGCGTTCAGGGCGTGATATAGTAATACGGGATATTTATTTGAAGGCATAAGAATGAAAAGTGATATAAATATTTTTAATAAACTGAGTTGGCTTTGGAATATATTGAAGACTGTCCGACTTTTGGTGCCTCTGATCTTTGTCGCATCATGTACACAAGAAGCTCCTGTAGCTGATTATGTAGAACGACCCGTGGAAGAAATCTACAATGAGGCCTTAATTGTTCTTGAGCAGAGGGATTATGATGAAGCAGCATACCTTTTTGATGAAGTTGAACGTCAACATCCATATTCTAAATGGGCTACCAAGGCGCAATTAATGTCTGCCTATAGTTTTTACCAAGATGATGCTTATGATAGTGCAGTCATTGCCTTAGACAGATTTATCAATTTACATCCATCAAGCCCAGATGCGCCTTACGCGTATTATCTGAAGGCATTATGTTACTACGAGCAGATTTCTGATGTTACGCGTGACCAGAATATGACTGAGGTTGCTACAAAAGTTCTAAAAGAAATAATCACGCGTTTTCCCAAATCAAAATATGCTAAGGATGCAAAACTAAAGTTGGACCTGACACGTGACCATCTTGCAGGCAAGGAAATGGAGATCGGTCGTTATTACCTAAAACAGGGTCATAATCTAGCAGCTATAAACCGTTTTAAAAACGTTGTTGTGAAATTTCAAAGCACTACCCATGTACCCGAAGCCTTGCACCGTTTAGCAGAAAGCTATGTTGCCATTGGCGTTAAGCTGGAAGCGCAAAAAGTTGCCGCTGTGTTGGGCCATAATTTTCCTGGTAGCCCGTGGTATACAGATTCCTACGCTTTGGTTGAAGGCAAACTGGTCAAGCCGAAGGAAGATGATCCTTGGTATAAGTTGTGGTAATCAAAAATTAATGCTGCAATCTCTATCAATCCGTGATGTCGTACTGATCGAACATCTTGAATTGTCTTTTGATGAAGGCTTGGGCGTTCTCACGGGCGAAACCGGTGCGGGAAAGTCTATACTTTTGGATGCCTTAGGCCTGACACTTGGCTCACGTGCCGAGGCACGCCTTGTGCGACAAGGTGCTAAACAGGCCGTGGTAACGGCAACCTTCAATTTAACAGCCGAAAGTAGCATTGATAAAATTCTTGACGAACATGGCATTGAGTTTAATGACAGCGAGTTAATTTTGCGCAGGGTTCTTGCTCCTGATGGTAGATCGCGCTCTTTCGTTAATGATCAATCCATCAGCGTAGCTTTGCTAAAACGTATTGGGGAGGCTTTGGTTGAGGTGCATGGCCAGTTTGAAAGTCAGCGCCTTATTAATGCGTCCAATCATTGCGGATTATTGGATTCATATGGAGGTTTGAAACAGGACCAAGCATATGTATCGTCTCTTTGGTTTTCTTGGCAAAAGGCTATATTGGCCCGTGATCAAGCAGAAAATGACATGATTGAAGCAAGGAGGGATCAGGAATACCTAATTTATGCTGTGACCGAGTTAGAAGCGCTAGCTCCACAGAGAGGTGAGGATTCATTGTTGGCTTCCCAGCGCACTATGATGATGCACGGTGAGCACTTGATTGATGCCATGAAGAAGGCTCTGGAAGAGTTAACCGGATCCGATGGTATGGAAGAAAGGTTACGCAAAGCGGGGCACCGCTTAGAACTTGTCGCGGATAAAGCTAACGGTCGTTTAGATGAGGCAGTTGCAGCTCTAGACAGGGCTGCTATTGAGGCTGCTGAGGGCCAAGCACTGTTAGAAAAAGCATACTCTGAAATTGACCTAGATCCGAAAAAGTTGGAGACTGTCGAAGAACGATTATTTGCTCTACGTGCCCAAGCCCGTAAGCATAATGTTGCTGTGGATGATTTAGAGGGTCTACTTGATAATATAAAATCTAGACTTTCGGATGTTGAAGATGGTGGAGCTAGATTAAAGAAACTAGAAATTGAAGCTAATGAAGCCAGAAAATCCTACGTTGCACATGCAAAAGAGCTCTCCGCAGCTCGTATTAAGATGGCAGCTAAACTAGATAAAGGTGTTTGTGGGCAACTTGCACCCTTAAAGATGGATAAAGCCACCTTTGTTACTCAAATTGTAGAATTGGAAGAATCCTCTTGGGGTTCTCATGGTTGTGATCAGGTTACCTTTCAAGTATCCACTAACCCTGGTGCTAAGGCGGGCCCATTGAACAAGATAGCTTCTGGCGGTGAGATTTCCCGTTTTATGTTGGCTTTAAAAGCTGTTTTGGCAGCATCCGATGCAATTCCGACTATTATATTCGATGAAGTTGATTCTGGCGTTGGCGGAGCAGTCGCTGCTGCTGTTGGAGAGCGATTATCAACTTTAGCTCAAAGTGCTCAGGTTTTGGTTATCACTCATTCACCTCAGGTAGCTTCTCGCGGTGCACACCACTGGCGAGTATTCAAATCAGGTGGTGAGCGTCAAGTCACAACTAGCATAGAAATCTTGGGGGAGGTTGCCAGAAAGGAAGAAATAGCCCGTATGCTAGCTGGTGCAGAAGTAACGGAGGAAGCGCGAGCTGCAGCTCATAGCCTGTTGCAGGATACAATTCGGTGAGTGGCACCTTGCGCGATATTCCCGTTCAAGAACTAATGGGGCTAGATGTGGTCGTAGAACTAGCTGATCTTGCAAGAGAGGTCGCTGCCCATGATTTCGCCTATTATCAGAAAGACGCTCCTAATATCAACGACGCAGAATACGATGCCTTGAAACTGCGCAATAGCGCCATTGAGGCAAGGTTTCCTGACCAAATCCGGGCTGATAGCCCCTCAAAGCGGGTTGGTTTTCCAGTTATAGGAGGATTTTCTAAGGTCACTCACGCTCAGCCCATGCTCTCCCTTAGCAATGTGTTCAAAGAAAGTGGTTATCGGGAATTTATTGATGGGATCAGGCGGTTTTTGAAAGAGCTTGCTGATGACCCATCCTTGCCACTAGAGATGGTTTCAGAGCCAAAGATTGATGGCCTGTCTATTTCCCTGCGCTACGAGCATGGTGTTTTTGTTCAAGGAGCAACTAGGGGCGACGGTGCGACTGGAGAAGATGTAACAACCAATATGAGAACACTAAAAAATTTTCCTGAGACATTACCGGGGGATGTGCCTAAAGTGCTTGAAGTGCGGGGCGAAGTTTATATGTCTGGCAAGGATTTCCAAGTCCTTAATGCTGCGCAGAGAGCTATGGGTGAAAAGGTTTTTTCCAATCCACGAAATGCTGCTGCAGGAAGTTTACGGCAATTAGATAGTTCCATAACTGCCAGCAGGCCTTTGTCATTTTTTGCTTATTCCCTAGGTCAGGTATCCGCGCCTATATCTGATACACATTGGGAAGTTTTAGGAAAACTTAGAGACTGGGGATTCCCAGTCAATGCAGAAGCTAAGCTCTGCAATAATATAGCAGCTGTGCTTGCGTTCTATGACAAATTATACGAAAAACGGGCACGATTGGGTTATGACGTCGATGGTATTGTCCACAAGGTCAACCGACTTGACTATCAAGAGCGTTTAGGGTTTGTCTCACGTGCCCCGCGTTGGGCCATTGCGCATAAGTTCCCCGCAGAAATTGTAATGACCATTATAAATGCTATTGATATACAAGTTGGACGCACCGGCGCATTGACCCCAGTTGCTCGACTTAACCCAGTCACCGTAGGCGGTGTCGTCGTTTCCAATGCGTCCCTTCATAATGAAGAGGAAATTGTTCGTAAGGATGTTCGCATTGGAGACACGGTGATAATCAAACGCGCCGGAGATGTCATCCCGCAGGTTGTCGAAGTAGTTATGGAAAAACGCCCAGTCACAAGTCAAGCGTACCAATTCCCCCATAAGTGTCCTGAATGTGGCAGTCAAGCCGTGAAGGAAAATGATGAGGTTCGGCGGCGCTGTACGGGAGGCCTCGTTTGCCCGGCCCAGGCCGTTGAACGACTGAAGCATTTTGTGTCACGCAATGCTTTTGACATAGGAGGCATAGGTGGCAAGCATTTAGAAGACTTTATCAGTGACGGTTTAATCAAGAATCCAGCAGATATTTTTCGTCTAGCAGACCATGTTGAGATGATCTCAAAAAAAGAGGGCTGGGGTGGTAAGTCCGTGAAAAACTTAATTGCCTCTATTGAAGATAAACGCATTATTTCACTTGAGCGCTTTATATATGCTCTTGGTATTTCTCAGGTAGGACAGTCAACTGCGCGGCTTCTAGCCAAGCAATATGGAACTCTTAGTATATGGCGCAAAGCAATGCTGTTAGCTAAGTTCCATGAAACAGACTCTTTTGGTGATTTGACAAATATTGATGGAATTGGCCCGTCAGTGGCGGAAGAATTGATTGAATTTTTTCAAGAAGAACATAATCGCGACGTTGTTGCCGACCTGGAAGAACAACTTTCAATCGAAGACTTCATCACACCTGATGTTTTATCATCCCCCCTAGTGGGAAAGACTATGGTCTTTACTGGATCTATGAAGTCTATGAGCCGCGGTGAGGCCAAAGCCAAGGCGGAAAGCCTGGGAGCCAAGGTGGCTGGGTCTGTGTCGAAGAAAACTAGTTATGTGGTGATAGGATCTGATGCTGGATCAAAGGCTCGTAAGGCTGAGGAGCTGGGCGTCAAAATCTTAAGTGAGCACCAATGGCTTGAATTGGCTGGAATATAGGAAAGGACATCAAAGGTCCCTTGCTTTTATTTGCATTGTCTCAGATTCTAATGCAGTAGTGAGGGTAAGTCTTTAATAGCTTTATCAATCAGTTCATCTCCTTTTTTACCTGAAACTTTATCATTGAGTATGCGGCTACTGGCTTCTAGGGCAACGTTAATAGCAGCTGTAAAGATCTCGTCGCGTGCTGTAATTTCAGCCTGAGCAATGCGGTCCTTGGCTTGGCGTTTACGCCGATTAATTAGAGTATTCATATCAGTAGTCGCCTTTTGGGCCAGATATTCAGCTTCTCTCTTGGCCTGCTCGATGATTTCCGTGGCTTCGTTAGCCGCGTCTCGCTGTTTACGTTCGTAAGAAGCCAGTAAATCCTGCGCTTCTTCACGTAGACGAATGGCTTCTTCTATATTTCGACGTATCTCCTCGCTTCGTTCATCAAGCGAAACAGAAATTTTCTGGTAGACCGTTTTGCCAATCAGTGCGATTGTAATAACGAAGGCGACTAGAACGAGGAATTGTGAATCCTCGTAAAAAGCGGCATGAGCAACAGCTGGCATCGTTTCGGATGCATTGGCAATTGTTATCATTGGCCTTCCTTCAAGACGTTAGCAATTACCCTGCTAACATCTTTTTTACTCAAGGATTCGCCGAAAATTTTCTCAGTCGTGCTCAGGGCTACTTCAGTGGCAACGTCGTCTATACCCGCCATGGCAACTTCCTTGGCATTAATAATACGCTCTTCGGCTGCCTTAATTTCTGCTTCAAGTTCTTCAGTTAATTCAGCCTGCCTCGTGGCCATATTTTCACTGATTTGATTGTGGGTTTCCATTATGATTGCATAAGCCTTTTCGCGGGCCTCGGCTTGAGCTTTTGTGTAGGCCGCTGCTGCAATTTCTGCATCTTCTCTGAAGGATACCGCTTTTTTTAAATTGTCATCAATCTTATGCCTACGTTCTTCTAAGACCTGAGATATTCGAGGCAGAGAAATACGTGACATTAGTATGAAGAGAGCAGCAAAAGTAATCACCAGCCAAATCAATTGTGAAGGGAACGTAGCTATATCTAATTGTGGCAAACCTGCAGCCTGAACAGATTCACTGGTAATACACGTTAAGAAGACCAAAATTGAAATCGACGATAACGCAATTTTCAACTTCCACATGAAATACTCCTGAAATTTATTCTCTTAAACATTCATATTGAATATCAAAAAGGTTTGTTACTTGAACTTTATGTAAATAAAATCAGGAATGAGATCAGCAACGCGTACAGTGCAACAGCTTCAACCAGTGCAAAGCCAAGCATAGCAAGGCCAAAAACCTGGCCACGAGAAGCAGGGTTTCGTGCGATAGAGCTGATTAGTGATGCGAAGATGCTGCCTATACCAGCACCAACACCACCAAGACCTATAACTGCTAGGCCGGCACCAATCATTTTTGCGGCATCAATTTCCATAGTCAGAATTCCTTAGTTTCTAATATTAACAAAGTCGTCTTTGAATTAGTAATCATCATTTCTTATAAGTACCTAATGCAGGTGAATGGCATCGTTTAGATAAAGGCATGTTAATACTGTAAAAACATATGCCTGAAGGAACGCCACCAGAAATTCAAAGGCCGTAAGGGCGACATCAACTGTTAGTGGGGCCCATCCACCAAGTATTCCAAGTGGTATAATGAATCCTGCGAATACTTTCATCATTGTATGCCCAGCCATCATGTTAGCAAACAGTCGTATTGATAGGCTTATAGGACGTGATAGATATGAAAGAATTTCGATCGGGACTAGCACTGGAGCCATCACTTTTGGGACGCCAGTGGGCAAAAAAAAGCTAAAGAAGTTTAGCCCATGTCGCGCAATAGCAATTATGGTAACGCCGAGGAACACTACTATGGCCATCGCAAAGGTTACGGCAATATGACTCGTGAATGTAAAGGCATAGGGAATTAAACCAATTAAATTCCCAAAAAGAATAAACATAAACAGGGAAAAAACGAAGGGAAAGTATTTGCGACCCTCAGAACCAACATTATCGCGTATCATGTTAGCAATAAATTCATAACTGATTTCGGCCAGAGATTGCCAACGGCCCGGCACCAGCAATCGTTGGCGCATGCCAAGGGTAAGAAAAATTGAAATAGCAGCAACTGTTAAAACCATGAAAAGCCCAGAGTTTGTCAAAGATGCATCAACTTCTCCAAGTGAAATTGGAACAAGTGTTTTGATTGTGAATTGTTCTAGGGGGTTTGCCACCTTATTTGTTGCCTATTTCCTTTTTTTACTTGAAGTCTTCATTAATTGATTTTTTTCGTTTTACAAAGTTAGCAACATCACCGGTTGGTTCTTTATATCGTGGGGCGCTACCAAGGCCACTTGCAGTTCGGTAAACATTTAAAACTCCGGCACCAGCTCCTAAAAAAAAGAATACTACTAAAAACCATGGCTTTGTTCCCAGCCAATTATCTAAAAAGTACCCTATTCCAACGCCAACAATCAGAGCAGCCACCATCTCGGTACCAATACGAAGAGCGACACTGTAACCGTATCTCTGTTCTTCACCAATCGAGGATATTGATTGGTTATTAGAGCTATTTTTTTCGCGTGCTTGATTTAGGCGTTTATCTAGGTCTTCAAGATTCTCCTGATGGGAATCATCGCTCTCTATCATCAGCTTTTTTGTCAACTTTTCTATTCAGTTGAAATTTATAACATATAAAAAATTAAAACTCTGACAGAATTCTGTCAACCCAATGAGGATAGATAAACACATGATAATATTAACTAAAACATATGAGAATATTTAATTCAGAATATGCAACAGTGGGTTAAGCGGTCATTTGAAGCTTTTCTGCAAATTCAAGGTCTACAGAAACAAGCTTTGAAACCCCCCTTTCTGACATGGTAACGCCGAACAGGCGGTCCATTTTGGCCATGGTCAGGCGGTGATGGGTGATGACAAGAAAACGGGTGGTTCCAGGGGCCGCCATTTCATTGAGCATCGCACAAAATCTGTCGACATTTGAATCATCCAACGGTGCATCAACTTCGTCGAGAACACAAATAGGTGCGGGGTTGGTCAAAAAAACACCAAACAAAAGCGCCAAGGCGGTCAGGGCTTGTTCCCCTCCTGACAGCAAAGACAAGCTTTGCAAGCGTTTTCCCGGTGGGCTTGCCAATATTTCCAGTCCAGCTTCAAGGGGGTCGTCTGAGTCAACCAGGCTCAGGTGGGCACGACCTCCACCGAATAGGCGCATAAATAATTTCTGAAAATGTGCATCTACTTCGTGGAAAGACTCCAGAAGGCGTTGACGTCCTTCTCTGTTTAACTCAGAAATGCCCTTTCTGAGTTTTGCGATAGCTTCGATCAGATCATCTCGCTCAGTCTTAAGCAATTGAATTTGTTCTGTTAATTCCTCTGTTTCCTGTTCTGCTCGCAAATTGACAGGCCCCATAGTGTCGCGCTCATTAATGAGACGGTCAACCTTGCGTTCGCAAGCATTAAGCTCGGGCAGTGTTTTTTCTTTGTTGAGGCTGGCAATGTCAAATAACTGGTCAGGGCTGACATTCAGTTTATCGAGAACACGCTCTATAATACTTTTAGCGGCTTGTTCAGCCTGTTCGACTAAGCCTTGTGACCTGACCCTATTCTCTCTTGCCTTGGCCAGGGTTGTTTCAGCATTGCGCAGGGTTTTGTCGGTGTCGGCTAATCGAGTTTCTGCTTCGGCCAATTTGTTGGCAGCTTCTGTACGTGTTTTTTCTGACTGTTGAATTTTCTCCACTAAAACGTCGCGGCGCTGCTCTATTTCTTCGGGCATTGCGCCGAGACGCGAAATTTCAGCAGTTTCAAAAGTCTGACGTTCGCTTAACTGTTTGATTTGTTCGCCTGCGCTATTGTGACGCCCGCGCCAGTTCGCTAGCTCACTCTCAATGTAGCCTAATCGACGGCGACGTTCTTCAGCAGCTCGAACAAGTGAATCAAATGCACTTTGACTTTCAACCTGAACAGCTCTGCGTTCTGCTAGGTCGGCACGAAGGATTGTGATCTTACTCTGCGCCACATCTGTATTGGGGAGTTCTGCCAGAGACTGGCGAGTTTCAATGGCACGGGCATCGGCTTCTTCAAGATCAGCATTGATAGCTCCAGCTGTTTCAATAAGGGCTGAAATTCTTGATGAATGGTGGGCCACTTTTTCCTTGATGTCGGTCAGGGCGTCTCGTGCCTGATAATAAGCGCTGTCCGCAGTGCTGGCAGCCACACGGGCTTCACGCTCTGCAATTTGCGCTTTAGCTGCCTCATTGCGGGCCTTCTCAACGCCTGCATCGGCATCGGCCACATCGGCGCGGGCATCGACCAGGGAGTCACGAATGATGTTTAGGCGATTTCGTTGTTGAAGGCGTGCAGCAGCTGCGGTTTCAGCCCCAGCGGAGACTGTATAGCCATCCCAGCGCCACATGGCTCCATTTTGCGAGACTAGAGACTGGCCCTGCTTAAGGCTTTCTGCAAGGCGTTCACCATCAGCTTCATTATAAACGATACCAATCTGGCTCAGGCAGCGAGTAAGAGCGGCAGGTCCTGAGACGAACTGGCTTAGCGGTTCAGTCCCTTGTGGCAGCTCAGTAATTTGTCTGTATGGTAGCATGGTGCGCCAAGTGATTGGGGCAAACTCATAGCTTGAAGCAGAGAGATCTTCGCCTAAGACAGCACCCAATGCCGCCTCGAAGCCAGGTTTAACTGTCACTTGGTCAATCATTGTTGGCCACTGATCTCTATCACCAGCTTTCAAAACATCTGACAGGGCCTGTTCCTCTGCAAGAAGCCGGGTTAGCGTGGATTGGGAAGAATGTTGTTGGGCAACAGATTGAGAAATAGCCTCGGTTGTTTCGATGCAGACCTGATTTGCGGCTTCGGCCCGGTTGCGAATATTATTACGGGCTTTATAGTGCCTTTCAAGGCTGTCTTTTGCCTCGCTAAGAATACTGGGCACAATGGCTTCACCTTCAATGCGGGATCTTTGTTCGGCGGTTTCAGCGAAGCGGGCTTTTAGGCGTTCGCTACGGCTTGTCAGCTCATCTATTGTATGATTAAGGCTGGAACGGTGGGCCTCACTTTTGGCAAACTGATCGCTTAAGCCGTTCAACTCGGCGTCTAAAACATTTACCTCTTTATTGGCTTTGCTCAGATTTTCATCAGCAATTTTGCTGTTGTCTGCCTCACCCAAGCGATTGGCTTCAATATTCTGGCGTTCTTCATCCAGGGCTGTAATTGCCTTGGTAGCGTCCTCGGCTAGCAACTTTTCACGTTGGACATCTGAGGCAATTTGCATGATTCGCCTTCTAGTTTCTCCTTGAGCTTCAGCAATGCGCTCTTTTTCTTCGTTTAAGTTTTCACGAGCAACGCTCAGGCTGTGCAGTTCTGTCGCTGCTTTGGCCTCGATTTGACGTAATTCAGGAAGGTTTGTCGCTGCCTCGATCTGCTTTTTTGAGGCGGAAGCAGTCAGACGGGTAAGTTCCTCAACCTCGGAACTAGAGGTCATAAGGTTGCACTGATACTGCTCAAGATCCTCAGAGGCTGTCTTCCAACGCAGATAATAAAGCGTCGCCTCTGCCTTACGGATGTGATCAGATAAATTGCGATATCTGTTGGCTTGCCGACTTTGTTTTTTTAGGCCCTGCAATTGCGCCTCAAGTGTGCCAAGAATGTCTTCAAGACGATCAAGATTAGTTTCCGCCCCTCGTAAGCGTAACTCAGCCTCGTGCCGACGAGAATGTAGTCCAGTTATGCCGGCGGCTTCTTCCAATAGTGAGCGTCGTTGTGACGGTTTGGCCCGAATTACAGCACCAATTCGACCCTGAGAAACTATTGCGGTTGACCGTGCGCCGGTGGATGAGTCCGCAAAGAGAAGTTGCACATCCTTAGCTCGCATTTCCACACCATTGACCCTGTAGGTAGAGCCTTTCTCGCGTTCAATGCGACGACTAACGTCAAGTTCTTCAAATTCGTTGAATTGGGCCGGGGCCGAGCGTTCTGAATTGTCTAGATTAAGCACTACTTCGGCAATATTACGGGCGGGGCGGTCTACTGTACCGCCAAAAATAACATCTTCCATACCGGAGCCACGCATTTGCTTTGCGGAGGATTCGCCCATAACCCAGCGCAAGGCCTCAACAAGGTTTGATTTACCACACCCGTTTGGTCCAACAATACCGGTCAGGCCAGGTTTAATCTGCAGTTCAGTTGGTTCAACAAATGACTTAAAACCTGTCAGCCTGAGTTTTGATAAGTGAAGCAAAATATAACTTTCTAGTTGGTTCTAACGCTTTTTGGCTAAGGCCTTGTCCAGTAGAACCTTAAATTCCCGGTAAGATAGGTTCCCCGGTACAATTTCTCCCTCGATGAAAAATGTAGGGGTTGATGTTACGCCTAAGATGCTTTCAGCTTCTTTTGCCTTTGCCTGTATAGCCGCCAGCAATTCACTATCATCTAGGCAAGTCTCTATATCATTGATACTCATACCACTAAGTCTTGCGATCCCTGCAATAGCATCAAAGGGGGCGTCGCTGCGCGCCCAAGTTTCTTGCGAAAGGAATAGGGCACTGGTCATCGGTACGTAATTGTCCTGGCCTGAGCAGCGCGCGATCATGGCTGCTGCTAATGCAAGATTTCCAAGTGGAAAATCCCAGAATACTAAACGCAACTTCCCAGTGTCGATATAATCCTTTTTGATACTGGGCAAGGTATCAGTGTGAAACGCTGCACAATGGGAGCATGTTAGGGATGAATACTCGATCATAGTAATTGGCGCATTTGGACTTCCAATTGATTTTTCAGCCATGGCCTCGCTTAATGAGACTTTTTCGGCAAAGGAAGTAGTGGCTGTAAATAGCATAAGTGAAACTGCTATCCCTAGTATGAATCGGGACAAATTACCCTCCTTGTATACAATATATGGTTGGACTATAGAATTGCACCTACCGTTGAGTCGACTCATTTTCGTTAGCATAGACGGACTTTTTACAAGATTTTCATAAGCGACTGTTAGATATGAGTTTTTTCAGTTTAAAGGGGAAGACGTTAGTAGGCAATTAGGGTAATTTTTTAGAAGTCTTACTCAAGATAGCCCGGCCAAGACGCTCAAGAGCCTGATGTAGTTCATCGTCATCAACAACGTTCAGGCAATTGAACAGGCTCTGTTCCTCTGTTGTCGACAAAGGTTGAGGTGAGGAAAAATCATTTTTAAGGGCTTTAGGGAGGGGACCTTGAGTAACACGTATCCATTTAACTGCACTAAATCCGAAATAAGAATTTATGCGCTCAATAAGCACGGATTCGAGGTGCTGCAACTGTAAGGCTATGCCCCCGTTCTCAATTCGTAGATGCAGAGTTCCTTTGCTTTTTCCCCCATGTGTGTACTGTATTTTTTCCGGCATACAATGGTTTGCCAGATATTCACCTGCTATTTCCCGCCAGTCATTGATGATAGCAGAATCAGTAAAACCCCGCTCACCAAATATTGGTTTGACAAGCTTGCCAACTTGGCTGGCAAGCGTTTTTGGCACATTGCGTCTTTTATTATTTCCCTTGAGCACCATCTGTTTATGATAGACCTATGATGAGGAATGAACAACAAAGACTGATAACTAGCTTGCTTAATTGGTATGACTGCCATGGTCGTACTTTGCCGTGGCGGGTTAGAAACGGACTTGGTGATCCTTATAAAGTTTGGCTGTCAGAAGTCATGCTACAACAAACGACAGTGGTCACTGTTCAGCCTTATTTTAAAGAATTTATCAAGCGGTGGCCCTCTCTTAAGGCTTTGGCGAACGCAGAGCTGGATGATGTGCTTCATGCTTGGCAGGGGCTTGGCTATTATACACGAGCCCATAATCTTCATAAATGCGCGAAGATAATTTTGGTAAAGTATGAAGGCAAATTCCCTGATAATGAAGAAGACCTGATTCGCCTTCCTGGAATAGGTTCTTATACTGCGGCAGCAATTGCAGCCATTGCATTCGGACGTCCCAGTGCACCTGTCGATGGTAATATAGTAAGAGTTATTTCGCGTTTAATGAACTTGCAAACTCCTTTGCCTGCCCT